>Ga0115001_10000024_pt1 | contig 83965 bp, 82 predicted proteins | sample ArcticOcean_MG_C_12_FD_89869 | JGI IMG/M metagenome (GOLD analysis project Ga0115001, IMG submission 89869) | Marine microbial communities from western Arctic Ocean - ArcticOcean_MG_CB8_130 | ecosystem: Environmental > Aquatic > Marine > Oceanic | place: Arctic Ocean: Canada Basin | collected... | reverse complement strand
TGTGCCGTGTGCCATGTGCCATGTGCATTTTTGACCCGAGGAGATTGGGACATTGGTGTCATGCTGGAAAAATGGAGAACGACACCGTTTCTGTCCTTGAAATCGAACGCAAAGCCATTGCCAACTCACGGCTCATCGGGACGCCAGCGCAGGTGCTTGGCGAGGGGCAGGTCCGGGTGTCGGTCGATCGCTTTGCGTTGACGGCGAACAACATCACGTACGCAGTGTTCGGCGACATGCTTGCCTACTGGGAGTTCTTCCCGACCGAGGCGCCGTTCGGCCGCGTGCCCGCAATGGCATGGGCCACGATCACCGAATCAGCCAACTCCGACATCGCCGTCGGGTCGCGATACTACGGCTGGTTCCCAATGGCGACCGAGACCGTCATCACGGCAACGGCGACTCGTGACGGCTTTCGCGACGACGGCCCGCATCGCCAGCCGCACGCTCCGATCTACCGTGCCTACGTCGACACGAAGAACGACCCGATGTACGACGACGCGCCGGATGGCGAAGACCGCCACACGCTGTTGCGCGGGCTTTTTCTGACTGGTTTCCTCGCGGAAGAGTTCTTTGCCGACTCCGGGGGTGGCGTCGCCTCAGGCGAAGCCCCGTACTTTGGTGCCTCGCAGGTGACGGTGCTGTCGGCGTCGTCGAAAACAGCGATTGGTTTCGCACAGCGCTCCAAAGAACGCGGCATCGTCAAGGTCATCGGCCTCACATCGGCTGGCAACGTCGAGTTCGTGAAGGGCCTCGGTTTCTACGACGCCGTGCTCTCCTACGACGAGACGGATCAACTCGATGCGAGTGTCCCGTCAGTGTCGATCGACATGGCGGGCAACCCGACTGTGCTCGGCGCCGTGCACAGCCAGTTGGGCGATCAACTTGCGTACTCGATGACCGTTGGTCGCAGCCATCACGACGCTCCGAATCCGATTGCCGAAGACGCAGCAACGCTCGCTGGACCGACGCCGAAGATGTTTTTCGCTCCGACCGAAGTTGGCCGCCGCCAAAAAGAGTGGGGTCGTGAGGATTACGCCCAACGATGCGCTGACGCGATGACGAAATTCGCCGAGGGCAGCCGATCGTGGCTGACCATTGACCACCGCATGGGCGTCGACGCAATGGCCCAGGCGTGGGCTGACGTCCACGACGGCAACGTTGCGCCGAACGTTGGCGTCGTCGTCGTGCCAAACGGCTGAGCGGCACAGGGCACGTCATTCCGTACGCTTGGGGCGTGTTCGAACAACTTCCTACCCTCAGCGACCGCCGAATTGCCGTCCGGCTGACCGCTGACGCGCTGCGCCACGTCCGCGCAGGCCACCCGTGGGTGTTCGACGATTCGATCGTTTCGGCAAGCCACGAAGGCGAAACCGGGGACCTGGCTATCGTCTTCAACAACGACCGCAAGTTTGTTGGCATCGGCCTATTCGACCCGGCCGGGCCAATTGCTCTTCGTATGGTTCATCGGGGCAAGACCGCGACCATCGACCAGGCGTTCTGGGAGTCGAAGATCAACGCAGCACGGGCCATCCGGCAGCCGCTGCTCGACGCAGAGTTTGGCGGGCAGCCGGGCTACCGCGTCGTCAACGGCGAGAACGACGGTCTCCCCGGGCTGATCGTCGACGCCTACGACACGACCCTGGTCGTCAAGTTGTACTCGAGCGTCTGGTTCCCGCACCTCCGTACGGTCATTGACGCACTCGAGACCACAATGCGGCCGTCGTCGATCGTGCTCAGACTCGGTCGCAACGTTGCTGGCGGCGAAACCTACGGATTCGACGACGGCGACGTCATCGCCGGTGAGATCATTGATGGCCCGGTGCTCTTCACGGAAGGCGGCCTCAGGTTCGAAGCCGACGTGCGTAAAGGCCAGAAGACGGGCCATTTCCTCGATCAGCGCCACAATCGGATGCGCCTCGGCCGTCTGGTTGCCGGCCGCGATGTGCTCGACGTGTTTGCATCGACAGGCGGCTTCAGCGTCCATGCAGCGGCGGGCCGAGCTCGGTCGGTCCACAGCGTCGATATCTCTGCTCCAACGTTGGCAGCGGCCGAACGGAACATGGCCCTGAATGCCGATCGAGCAGAAGTGCAGGGCTGCGAACACACGACCGAAGTTGGCGACGCGTTTGAAGTCATGATCGCTCTCGCCCGAGCGGGAAAGACATACGACGTCGTCGTGATCGACCCGCCGTCATTCGCACAGAAGCAGTCGAGCATCGACGTCGCCGTCCGCGCCTACACCCGGCTGACGCACATCGGGCTCCGGCTTGTGCGCCCCGGCGGCGTCTTTGTCCAGGCATCGTGTTCCAGCCGTGTCACCTCTGACCTCTTCTTCGCCACGCTGCTCGACGCTGCCGATGCGGCCGGTCGCGAGCTCCGCCAGATGGTGCGGACAGGCCACGACATCGATCATCCAGTCACGTACCCCGAGGGCGCCTACCTAAAGGCTGGGTTTTTCAACGCCCTGTAGTGCCTTGGTCGTTGGTCGTTGGAGCGAGCGGCTCCTAACCTGCTGTGATGGCATCGGTCCAAGCAAACGGCATCACCATCGAATACGAATTGACGGGCGAGGGCGAACCACTGTTGCTCGTGATGGGGCTCGGCGGCCAACTGACTGATTGGCCAGAAGGCTTTCCCGAGCAGCTCGCAGCGCAGGGTTATCAAGTCATCACGTTCGACAACCGCGATATCGGCTTGTCGACCGAGCTCGACTGGGACCCGCCCAGCCAGGTCAAGGCCGTGATGGGAATGCTCGCCAAGCGGCCGCTGAAGGCCGGCTATCTACTCAGCGACATGGCCAACGATGCTGCAGGTCTCCTTGATGCACTTGGCATCGCATCAGCGCACGTCGTCGGTATGTCGATGGGCGGCATGATCGCTCAAACGCTGACCATCGAGCACCCCCAACGAGTCCGCTCGCTGACCTCGATCATGTCGAACCCTGGCGATCGCAGGTCGGGCCGGATAGCACCGAAAATCATGCCAAAACTCGCTCGGATGAAACCACCGACCAGAGAGACTGCCGCCGACCGATCAACCGAGATGTTCAAGCTGTTCAGCGGCCCGCACTACGACGCCGCCGTCCACGTTGCCCGCAGCCAAATCAGCATCGAGCGATCGTTCCGCCCGAAGGGCACAGCGCGCCAGACGGCGGCCATAATGGCCAGCCCTGACCGGACAGCTGGTCTCCGCCAAGTGGCAGTCCCGACACTGATTATCCACGGGCTGATGGACAAGCTGGTGCTCCCGAGTGGAGGCATTGCAACGGCTCGTGCGGTGCCGAACTCTCGGCTCCTGATGTTTCCCGATATGGGCCACGATCTTCCGGCGCCGCGACACGCTGAGGTCATCGCTGCGATCAAGCGCAACACCGATTCCGTCGGCGTGTCGCGAACGGTCTGATTTAGTCGCCGAGGATATGGCCGACCGGCGTCGCCCGTCGGACGTAACCCAATACTGGAGACGCGCGCACGGTGGCGTTCGCTCCCTGCGGGATGGCGTTTCGTTCGTCGGCACGCCACGCGTACACGGTGCCCTGCGTGCCGTCGTCGACAGCAACGAACAACGAGTAGCGGTCGCGTTCGATCCGCTTGCGAATGAATCGGGGGAGCGGTGCCACCTCGGCAGGACGACGCGCTCGAAGCACGACCCCGGTCCGTTCGATCGTGCTGAACACGTCGGCGGCTCCGGAGATGGCCACAATCACGCCGACCACGATTGGAAAGATGGAAAGCACCGTGAGGCCGGTCGCCAAATCAGCGACGAGCCAATCTTGCTCGGGGAACCTCTCATAGAGCGAGTCGAGAGAATCGCCGCGAGCCGTGTTGCTGAAGAACCGGCGGAGGCTGAGCCCGACGAAGGATGCGATGACGCCGCCGACGAGCGCGACTACAGGGTGGAGTCCGTATCCGAGGCGAAGTGGATACTTGACGCGCACGAGACGGGCCTCGCCTCCAACACTGCTCCAAGCGCGGTGATGGTCTTCGCGAGCGAGCGGAAACTCGACGGCTGCACCTTCGGCGACGCAGGTGGCAGACGCGTAGGCCAAGCGGCGGTCGCCGACTTCGAGTGAGCTTGCAGCCATCTGTCCGAAGTCGCCCTCAACGAGTCGCTGCCGAACGGAGAGCCATTGTTGCGTAGCTGCAAGGCCGGCTTCGGTGTGTGTCAGCGGACGGCCGACGGCATGGCGAACGACCCGGTAGCCGAGGGCGACAATTCCGATCAGGATCGCAACTGCCCACAGGCGACGTTCAGCCGAGTCGACCACGGCGACCTCGGTGTCGCCGCCAACGGAAGCCCACCAGACCAATGCGCTGAGAAGGACGATGCCGCCAGGGATCGCCAGCAGTTGCATGGGCCAGCGTCGAGTGATGAGACCGGCGCTCTGCGCATCGTCGGCGACTAAGAATCGGAAACGACGCCACCAGGAACCCCTGATGTCAACTGCCAGGAACCGTGCGGGGATTGCCCGATCGGTGGTGAATCGTGCCATCACATGTTGGAGCACCAAGCGTTCGTGGGGGAGTAACGCATCGCCCTCGTACGCCGTTGCAGCGGGACGCACGCGTCCGAGATCGTCATCATCAAGTGGTGGGAGCAGACGGAGCCACCCACGTGCGGCAAGGTCGATCACCGTGGCTCGCAAGCCCGATGCGGTCAGCGTGGCGTCATTCGTCAACATGTTGACAACGGCAGGGGATTCGCGGCGCAGCGCGCCAGATGTTCCTGCTCGTTGTGGGCGCTTGGGGGCGACATGTTGCTCGCCGTACCAAAGTGCTCCAGCGCCGATCGCAAGCAGCAGTGCGCTGATGACGAGCCCCGATGTGTTGGGTGCGGCAGCGAATGCGTCCCAACCCAGGCCCATCATGCCGATCAACATGGCGACATTGTGGCACCCGCTGGGGCAATGTCTGGTCTCAGACCCGACGACTCGGCACAATTCATCAGAGCATGGTCGGTGCAGGCTGCCCAGGGTCGGTGGCGTCGCTTCGAACCCAGACCGTGCGTTGCGGAAACGGGATTTCGATGCCGGCATTGTCGTAGCTGGCCTTGAGTGCCTCACGGAGTTCGCGCTGTAGCGCCCATTGCGAGCCAGGCGACGTCTTGACGATCATGCGGAGTGTGATGCCGTCGGCACCGAGAGATTCGACGCCGAGGACAATGGGCTCGCCGAGGACGTCCGGCGACCATTGCTTGGAGGCGCAGACCTCGGTGGCAGTCGAAAGCATGAGATTCTTTGCCGCTGCGATGTCACTGTCGTAGGCCACATCGATATCGACCAGCGCAATCGACCAGAGTTGCGATTTGTTACCCACTCGCTGGACTTCGCCGTTCGGCACGTGCCAGACCGTTCCGTCAAGGCTGCGCAAGACGGTCGTCCTCAGTGTCACCTGTTCGACCTCACCGATCGCTTCGCCGAGATCGACGATGTCGCCGATGCCGTACTGATCTTCGACCAACATGAACAACCCGGCGATGCAGTCTTTGACCAAGCTCTGCGCACCGAAGCCGAGCGCTACGCCGGCGATTCCGGCGCCCGCGATGAATGGTCCGAGGTCGAAACCGAATTCGCCGAGGACCAGGATGAAGGCGACGACCCAGATCACCGCAGTGATCGTGCTTCCCACCACATCGGAAATCGACGTTGCACGAGCATCACGTCGGGGGACTGGTTCGGTGCCAATGAGCGACGTCGGATTATCGATGCCGATCTTGGCCAGCCGTCGAACTGTCGCGTCGCGATCGGGTGCCACGATGCGCTTGACGAGCCGGCGAACGTAACGCTGGGCAATCCGTGTGGCGATCCACGCGACGACGACAGTAGCCAGAACCGAAAGTGGGCGCCCGATCAACCAGTCGGCGATCTGAGTCAACGCCTCGTTGCCGCCCGTGGCTTCGAACACCTGCTCGCAGACGAACTTCGGTTCAGAGCCACAAGTGCCGGTCAGCGTCGAGGCGCTGTCGTCGGCGAGTTCTGGGAAAAGGGCGAGGTGCGTCACAGCTCCAGAACGTACCGAGCATTGGCACCTAGAAACGTGGATGCTCGGTCGACTGGAACCGTCAGCGTGACCAACGTCGAACGCTCGAACTTTGTTGTGGTGAATGGTCGTCTGCGACACTTTCGATATGACTGCAATTGACACCGCCCCGAGTTCGATCTCGACCGATCCCGAGACGCAACTCGTCAACGACGCACTCGACACGTTGCTCGCCACACACGACCCCTCGCAGATGGACGACGTGGCGTTTCGCGGAGCCCGTTTCGATGCTGGCCTCGCATGGGTCCATTTCGCCAAGGGCGACGGCGGATTGGGCTTGCGACCCGAGTTGAACCGTGTCGTCGAACGGCGTCTCAAAGCAGCCGGTGCCAAGCCGACTCATCCGAGCACCTTCTTCATGGCCCTCGCCGGTCCCACGATCGCCACGCACGCCGATGACTCGGTGAAGCAACGTTTTCTCCGCCCGATGTTCACCGGCGAAGAGCGGTGGTGTCAGCTGTTCTCCGAGCCTGGGGCCGGTTCCGACTTCGCTGGCCTGGCGTGTAAGGCAGAGCGCGACGGTGACGAGTGGATCGTCAACGGGCAAAAGGTGTGGAACACGCTTGCACACATCGCCGACTTCGGAATGCTCGTTACGCGCACCGATCCTGAGGCGCCGAAACACAAGGGCATGACGTACTTCGCACTCGATATGCGCGCTGTAGGCGTCGAAGTCCGTCCGCTCCGTCAGATCACCGGCGAGGCCGAGTTCAACGAGGTCTACATGACCGATGTGCGTGTGCCTGACGCGAACCGCGTGGGTGCTGTCGGCGAAGGCTGGCGGGCAAGCTTGACCACGCTGATGAACGAGCGCAGCGCGATCGGTGGCGGCGGAGGTGGCGCGCCGAGGCGTGGCGGGGCAGCGAATGACGCCGTTCAGGTTTGGGAGGCCATGGACGAGTCACGCAAGGACGCAGCCACAAAGGATCGGCTCATGCACTTCTGGGTTCAGGCCGAGGTCGGGCGACTGACCAACATGCGTGCGAGTCAAAACGCCAAGTCGGGCAACCCCGGGCCAGAAATGTCGATTGCGAAGCTCGCGTACTCCGAGCTCAATAAGGGTCTGTACGACTTCTGCATGAACTTGCTCGGCGCCGACGCGTTGGTCGACTACGACTACACGTTCCGTCGCCCGGAAGAGTCTGTTGCAAGCGGCGGCGAAAACGGTTTGCGTTACGCCTTCTTGCGCGTCCGCGCGAACTCGATCGAGGGCGGCACCTCGGAGATCATGCGAAACATCCTGGGCGAGCAGGTCCTCGGCTTGCCGGGCGAACCCCGCGTCGACAAGGCCGGCCCGTGGAATGAGGTCCCACGCAACTGAGGTTGTTCGCTGTTGACCAAGAGGGGTGAAGAACCGCCGATAGATTTTCCTAAGTCAACTTCTCCGGTATTACATCTAAAGGTTTCACACCTATGTCAGCTTCAGCAATCCGCCTCGGCGTCGTCGGTACTGGCTATGTTGGATTGACCACTGGTGCGTGCTTCGCCCACCTTGGCCACCATGTCGTCTGTGGCGACATCGATCAGCGCAAAGTCGACCTTCTGAACAACGGACATATCCCGATTGTGGAAGCTGGGCTTGAGCAGATCGTTCGCGATGCCCGGTCAGCAGGCCGACTCGAGTTCGTCCTCGGTGCTGGCGCTGCGGCAGCGGACGCCGACATCGTGTTTTTGTGCGTGCCGACGCCGCAGAGCGAAGATGGCAGCGCCGACCTGTCCTACATCGAAACAGCTGCCGCTCAGATTGCGCCCTTCTTAAAGTCTGGCGCCGTCGTGGTCAACAAGTCAACTGTCCCCGTGGGCTCAACACTCGCGGTCGAAGCGGTGCTCCAGCGTGACGACGTCTTTGTTGTGTCGAACCCAGAGTTTCTCCGTGAAGGCACCGCTGTCGGCGACTTTTTGCAACCCGACCGCGTGGTCATTGGATCAGCGAACCGCGGAGCAGCCGAAAAAGTCGCTCAGCTCTACGACACCATCGACACATCAATCATCATCACCGACCCGGCATCTGCCGAAACGATCAAGTACGCCGCCAATGGCTTCTTGGCCATGAAGATCTCCTTCGTCAACGCTGTCGCTGCCATGTGTGAAGCCGTCGGTGCCGACGTGACGGCTGTCGTCGAGGGGATTGGTTCCGATAAGCGCATTGGTCGTCAGTTTCTTCAGCCTGGTCCCGGCTGGGGAGGCTCCTGTTTCCCCAAGGACTCACGTGCGTTGGTCAAGATTGCCGAAGACCATGGGTACAACTTTTCGATGATGAAGGGTGTTGTCGAAGTCAACGACGAACAGCGGGCCCGCATGGTCGACAAGGTCGCACGGGCTGTTGGTCGGCACCATTCGAATTTGACCGGAGTGACAGTCGGGGCCATGGGCTTGACGTTCAAGGCTGGAACCGACGACCTCCGCGAATCTCCAGCGATGGCGATCATTGCCGAACTTCGCCGTTCCGGAGCAGCGGTACGGGCATACGACCCGACGACATGCGGTGAGCTGTCACCCCACCAGGAGCTTGTGCTCGCCGGTGTCGAGTTGACGTCAGAATTGATTGACGTCGCTGACGGGGCCGACGTGATCTGCGTATTCACCGAGTGGCCGGAATTCGCCAAAGTCGATCTCGAGAGCGTCGCTCAGCGGGCAGGTGCGGGGACCACAATGGTCGACATGCGCAACCTGTTCGACCCTGCTGACGTCAAGAATGCTGGCCTCGGCTACGACGGCGTCGGGCGTCGCTAATGCGCGTTGTTGTCGCAGGTGGCGCCGGGTTTCTGGGTTCCCATCTGATCGACGCCCTGCTGGCCCGTGGCGATGAGATTGTCTGCCTCGACAACTACGTGACGGGCCGACCAGCCAACATCGCTCACCTCGTTGGCAACCCAGCATTCACTCTCATGGAGGGTGATGTCGTCGCGTCGTGCTACGTCGAGGGACCTGTCGATGCCGTGATGAACCTCGCGAGCCCTGCTTCGCCGAAAGACTATTTCTCGCTCCCCATCGAGACCCTTGATGTTGGCAGCATCGGGACGCGCAATCTCCTCGAACTTGCACTTCGCAACGATGCCAAGTTCTTCATGGCGTCGACGAGCGAGGTATACGGTGATCCGCTGGTTCACCCGCAGCCGGAGACCTACTGGGGTCACGTCAACTCGATCGGTGAGCGGTCGATGTATGACGAAGCGAAGCGGTTTTCCGAAGCGCTGACCATGGCGTATCACCGTTCGAAAGACGTGGACGTCAAAATTGTCCGCATTTTCAACACCTACGGCCCGCGCATGCAGGCCGACGACGGGCGCGTCGTGACGAACTTCATCGTTCAGGCGCTGCGCGGTGAGCCGTTGACCATCTACGGCGACGGCAACCAGACGCGGAGCTTCTGCTACGTCGCTGATGAGATCAGCGGCTTCCTCGCGCTGCTCGATAGTGATCAGACCGGTCCGATCAACATCGGCAACCCCGGCGAGTTTACGATGTTGGAATTGGCCGAGATCATCATCGAACTGACGGGTTCGCCCGGTGTTCTCATCCACGAATCGTTGCCACGCGACGACCCGAAGCAGCGTCAGCCCGACATCACGTTGGCCAAGCAGCACCTCGGCTGGGAGCCCGCGATTCAACTTCGAGAGGGCCTCGAGAAGACGATCCCTTACTTCGCCGAGCTACTTGCACGAGGGTGAGCTCGACGCCCCGGGCCTCGGGTCGGAGCGAGCCTCAGCCGATTCACACCGTCTCGTCGGTCCGCATCCCCTCATCGCAATAGCGGCCCCATCGGAGAGTAAATCCAACCATGGCAGTGCCCCGAAAGCAGTGGGGGCGTGGCGTAGACTTTGTAATCGTGTGGCGCCAGAGAGTGATGAAGAATCTTCGCCCCGCCACTTTTGATATCGCTTCAGGCGAGTTCCGCGACTTTGTCCGTCGTTCCCGAGAAGTCGTGTTGCTCGCAGCGATCACCGGAGCGATCACCGGGCTGGGTGTTCGGTTTTTCGAGTTTTTCGTCGCCGAGGTTGCACTCGACCGTGTGTTACACGGCCCGCTGTGGTTCGCAGCAATCGCACCGGGTCTTGGCCTCGTGGCATCGGCGATCATTTTGCGGACGATCGGCAAGGGCGCAACGCCTGCTACATCCGACGAATATTTGCGCGCATTTCACGACCCCGAGTATCCGCTTCGCCCGAGAGCGTTTATTGGCCGTATCGCAGCGGCATTCACGACGCTCGGCATGGGTGGAGCAATGGGGCTGGAAGGCCCATCGATGTATGGCGGCTCAGCGATGGGCGCCTTCATTCAGCGACGGGTTCCTGCTGCCTTCCGTGGCGCTGACTATCGAACACTGCTGGTCGCCGGTGCAGCGGCCGGTGTGGCAGCGATCTTCAAGGCCCCGGCAACCGGAGCAATTTTTGCCCTTGAAGTGCCGTTTCGCGACCAGATGGCACGCCGGATGCTCCTGCCCGCCCTCGTTGCATCAGCATCTGGCTACCTCGTGTTTGTGGCGTTCAGCAGCACGAGTCCAATCTTCTCGTTCGACTCCGACCGCGCTGTTGCGTTCCAGTACAAGGACCTTGCGGGTGCTGTGCTCATTGGAATCGGCTGCGCACTCGGCGCCCGCGCTTTCTCCCGCCTGATTCGGCTGGCCAAGGCATTCACGCTGCGGCCGATCGTCACCCGTCTCATGGTGACCAGCACCACGCTGACCGTGCTGTTCGTGGTCACTCGGGGGCTCACCGGCGAAAGCCTCACGCTCGGGTCTGGCTATGAGGTCTTCGGCTGGTTGGCTGTATCGCACTCGGTCTGGCTCCTCGTTGCCATCTTCTTCATTCGTTGTATGGCGACTGCGACAACGTTGGCTGGCGGTGGTGTCGGCGGTGTGTTTATCCCGCTCGTCGTCGGTGGTGCCATCGTCGGTCGTGGTGTTGGCGACATCGTCAACCCCCTCGACCCGACGCTCTACGTGTTGCTCGGCGTGGCTGCATTCCTCGGCGCCGGCTATCGCGTTCCACTCGCGGCCGTGATGTTCGTTGCCGAAACGACAGGACAGCCAGGTTTCATCGTGCCCGCCCTGTTCGCGGCGGTGGCAGCCGAACTGGTCATGGGCGATAAATCGATCACCTCGTTCCAGCGCACTCCAGCGATCTGACACAAGCTGACTTGATCTGACTTGAGTGGCGCCAGACCGGCTGCCTCGATCGAGGTCGATGGTCTCGGTTAAACACTCTGCATGAGTGTTGAGGTGTCGACGGAGTTGCAAGGAACATTGGTGGCGTTGCTCGTCGGAGCAGGTGATCCAGTACGAGCCGGAGGAGTGGTAGCGCTCGTCGAGTCGATGAAGATGCATCACGAGGTCGTGGCTCCGGTGGACGGTGTCGTCAATGCTGTGGTCGCGGCTGAAGGGTCGACGTTGTCGCCCGGCGATGTGCTGGTCACACTTGGCCCCCCGATTGCTGCCGCCGCGGGTGATGTCTTGCCGCCACCGGGAGTCTCCACTGCGGCGTCGCTGCCGAAGGGGTTGGACCGGCCCGATCTGGCCGAAGTGATTGGCCGGCACGACGGTGGGCTCGACGCAGCTCGGCCCGACGCGGTGGAGAAGCGTCGCCGACGCAACCGGAGAACGGCACGTGAGAACGTTGCTGACCTTGTCGACGAGGGCTCGTTTATTGAATACGGCCCGCTGGTGATCGCTGCCCAACGGCGACGGCGCGACGTTGCCGATCTCATCGCTAAAACGCCTGCTGACGGCTTGGTCGGTGGCATCGGCGATATCAATGGAGACCTCTTCGCTGACGCACGGACGCGCAAGGCAATTGCGGTGTCATACGACTACACGGTGCTGGCCGGTACACAGGGCACGCAGAACCATCGCAAGAAAGACCGGCTGTTCGAACTCGCTGAGCAGCTGCGCATTCCACTGGTGTTCTTCACCGAAGGTGGCGGCGGTCGGCCGGGCGACACCGACGGGATCGGGGTGAGCGGCCTCGATTGCCTCGCTTTCCTGTGGTTCGCACAGCTGTCCGGCAGGGTGCCGCTCATCGGCGTCAACGCTGGCTATTGCTTTGCCGGCAACGCTGCCATCCTCGGCTGCTGCGACATTGTCATCGCGACCGAAGATTCGAACATCGGCATGGGTGGCCCTGCAATGATCGAAGGTGGCGGGCTCGGTGTGTTCGAACCGACCGAAATCGGTCCGATCGAAGTGCAGCGAGCGAACGGTGTCGTCGACATCGTGGCGGCCGATGAAGCAGAAGCAACAGCGATTGCGAAGCGCTGCGTTGGTTACTTCCAGGGTGCGATTGACAAGTGGGACGCTCCTGATCAGACGGCGCTGCGCGATGTGGTGCCGCTCGATCGGCTGCGCGCCTACGACATCCGCACGGTGATCGACGGGCTCTTTGACATCGGCTCGATCACTGAACTCCGACGAGACTTCGGTTTAGGGATGGTGACGGCCTTTGCCCGGCTCGAAGGCCGACCGGTGGGCGTCGTGGCCAATAATCCACACCACCTGGCGGGGGCCATCGATTCAGACGGCGCCGACAAGGCGGCGCGGTTCATGCAGTTGTGCGATGCGCACGGCCTTCCGATCATCACCCTGTGCGACACCCCCGGGATGATGGTCGGACCCGATATTGAGGCCAGCGCGCTGGTGCGGCACTGCTCACGCTTGTTCGTCACCGGGGCCAACGTCGCGGTCCCAATGATCACGATCGTTACGCGCAAAGCGTATGGGCTCGGGGCGCAGGCAATGATGGGGGGCTCGACGAAGGCGCCGCTCGCCTGCCTGTCGTGGCCCACCGGCGAGTTCGGCGGAATGGGCCTTGAAGGTGCCGTCCGGCTCGGCTACAGCAAGGAACTGGCTGCGGTTGCATCTGATGCTGAGCGAGACGCGTTGTTCACCGAAATGGTCGACCGGATGTATGAGCACGGCAAGGCGCTGAGCGTGGCAACGCACTTCGAAATCGACGATGTCATCGACCCGGCTGATTCGCGTCGCTGGCTCTCAACGTTGCTTGCTGCAGCACCACCAGTGCGAGGCGATCGCCCCAACATCGATACGTGGTGAGTGGTTGCTTTCGCGACATCGGCGACATCGGCGGTCACTTCCGAGCAGTAGCATTTAAGGTCTGACTGCGACTGTTCGTGCCACTGATTCTGACCCAACTGATCCCGCTCTCTCGGGGACGTGGCCGCTCTTTGTAGGTCTCGGGCTGCTGATGGTCGGCAACGGTTTGAACGGTGCTGTCATCGGTGTTCGTTCCGTCGACGAGGGTTTCAGCGTGACGGTCACCGGCGTGATCATGGCGGGGTTCTTCGCAGGGTTCCTCTTGGCGCCAACTGTCGTCATCAGGATGCTCCGGACGGTTGGTCACATCCGGGTGTTCGCAGGGCTCGCGTCGACTGCGTCGAGTGCGGTTCTCGTGCATGCCCTCGCGGTGTTCCCGATTTCGTGGATGCTGATGCGTTTCGTCTTTGGCTTCTGCGTTGCCGGGCTCTACATCGTCATCGAGTCGTGGCTGGCGGAGATGAGTACGCCAGCCAACCGCGGCCGCACTATGGCGATGTACATGATCGTGTGGTTGGGCGGGCTTGGCGCCGGTCAGTACCTCATTACATTGGCGGACCCGAACAGCTTCCGGTTGTTCGTCGTCTCGTCGGTTCTCGTGTCGATGTCGTTGGTGCCGATCACTCTTGCTGCCACGACCAAGGCTCCACGGGTCGAAACCCCTGACAAAGTGACCGTGCGCGAGCTAATCAGAATCGTCCCAACCGGTGTGGTTGGCTCGTTCATGGGGGGCACCTCGGTCGGCATCCTGCTGGGGTTGGGCGCGGTGTATGCAACAGAGATCGATCTGTCGCTCAACCGCACTGCAGTATTTCTCGTGGCACCCATGATCGGGGCCATGGTGTTGCAGTGGCCGATTGGCCGACTGTCGGACAGAATTTCCCGACGCACCGTGATCTTCTTCGTGGCGCTGGCGGCTGTAGCGATCTCTGTGAGCCTTATTTTGGTTCCCGCCCACAGCTCTGTGGTTCCTGTGCTGATGGCGTTGCTCGGGGGGACGATGTTCCCGCTGTACTCGCTCATCGTGTCGTACACCATCGACTGGGTCCCCGCCGGCAAGGCGACCGGTGCTGCCGCCAAGCTGATTGGTATCAACGGTGCAGGCGCCTTCGTCGGCCCGCTGGTGGCTGCACCGCTCATGTCGATCTTCGGTCCGAGGTCGTTCTTTTGGTGCATCACTGGGGCGTTCGGCGTGGTGGTCGGCTACGTCGCGTGGCGCCTGGTGTTCAAGGATGCGATGCCGAAGGAACGCCAGAAGCAGTTCGTGCCGTTCCCTGCCAGAGCGGGCTACCTCGCAATGGCCATGGTGGCCAAGCCCGTTCGCAGGGCAACGAGGAAGGCCGTTGGGAAGTACGTCACGACGCGCCGAGACATCGCAATCGACATGGAACGTCACCCGGCGAGCTTTATGTCTGTACGGGACGCGTCGCTGACCGAAATCTTAGATGGACCGGAGGCCACCTCGCCGCTTGATGGCGATTAAGCAGAATCCACCGACCAATCTCGTACACGTTTGCAGGCAAACTCTGGCCTTGGGATGGTTCGAGAACTGAAGTCCACGTCGTCTGCTGTTCGCAACGCAGCCAAGGTGGGGCAGGGGTGGGGCAGGGGTGGAAGTCTTCGAAGACGCACGGCAGATCATCGAGCCGTGATCCAACTTCGGATCGAGTGAGAGATCTCGTGGGATTCGCCAAATGGTCTCAGACTCGTCGGAAGCTTCAACAGGGCTGATCCGGAGGTCCTGGAGTAAGACGAGAAACTACTCGACGTCATGGACAGCTGCGAGCGGCCGTCAGAACGCGATGTGGGCGACGGTCAGCGTCGAGCAGTAAAAAATATCGCGATCGTCGCCGGCGGTGAGAAACATGCCGTTAGCGATCGGAGAGCCGACCTTGACGCGTGCGGTCACTTCGCCGGTCGGGGCATCGATCACGACGACGTCGTCGGTGCCGGTAAAATCGTTGATAACAATCTCGCCTGACTCAGCGAATACTACGGGCTGCATGGTGGCGCGCACGTCGTTCGTCCAGAGCGTTTCGAGCGTCAGGTCGTCGAGGCCAGCCATGCCACCGTTGATCGAGTCCCAGCAGACAATTAAACCGTGGTCCGGGATGTGCACGGGTGGAGCGATGATGCCGCCTCCGGGAGTTTCGAAGGGGTGGGCTGTCGCAACCTCGCCACTGTCGAGATTGACGCGGAGGAGCTGCTGCGGCCCGGACCAAGGCGCAGCGTGCTGCCACGACAACTGCTTGCCGGGGGCGACCGCGAATCGTCCGTTTGGGTGCTTGCCGAAGATCGCACGAACGCCGGTGATGTCGCCACAGTTCATAATCCAGCCGTGGTCGTTGGAGAGGCACGAATCCCACGCCATGCCGTGCGTGTCGTCAGTGCGATACGCGGGCTGCCATGTCTCGTCAAGACGTAAACCATCGGGCTCGACCCACAGGCGGAACAGCCGGTCGACGCCGGGCACGTAGATGGCTTCGCCCTCCTCCGTCAGGTCGGCGGCGATTCGCCCCATCGACACCTCCGGGAGCGTGACCGGCTCATGGAGGAGTTCGAGCGACTCGGGGTCGAGTCGCGTCATTGTCGACCGCTTGTCACCTGCGAGTCGGAGATCCTTCGTGACGATGGATCCATCACTCAGGATCAGTAAACCGTTGTGTGCCTGATCGACGGGCAACCGCTTCTCTGCGAGTATCTCGCAGTCGGGTGAGATGCGGTGAAGGTACGAGCCGTTTACGTTGTAGAGCGACCCGTTCGCGTGGGCCGCGATTGCGCCGCACCACACGTGGTCCCCGCAGGGAAGCGGTGGCGTTTCGGCCAATACTTCAAGTGTCTTCGGGTCAATGCGCTGCACCCATCCGAACGGCGGATCTCCGTGGAACGCAGCCATGGTCCCCGACAGGAACCACTCGCCCGGGTCGCGGCGAATCACCATCACGTTCCAGCGCCCGTTCCGCACACTCGACACCTGGGGGGTGCTCGCGTGAGCGTCCAACCGCCCGCGCGCATGCTTCTGGCGTCGGTTGCCCCCACACTCGACGGGCCAAGGGCTCGGCCAATAACCGGGATGTGTTGTATCGAGGTCGCGATCGGTCACGGAGTTATTGAAGCTGTTATCCAATTGATAAAACGAGCCGGAGTTGTGCCCAAACAAAGTTCGATGAGCGGCTTGGACAAGGCGGGTCGTGGTCGTGGCCGATAGCGAGCGAACCAATTCTGACCATGACTCGAGCGTCGGTGTTTTCCGAGTCACTCGAATGCGGCAGGAGATACCTTTGCCGATGGTGCGAATCTCGTTCTGCCGTGCGCACACAGGCAGCTCGTTGCAACCGGAATTCCCCGAAACGTCGAATCATGCTGAACGTTCCTCGACTCGCTCGGCACAGCGGTTCGCGAAGGCAACGGAAACCGGGTGGGTTCGGAAATCGTCCTCGATAACAACGGCCAACTGACCTCCGCTACGCCGCAGATCACCCCAGTGAAGAGTGGGAGAAATATTTCCTGGATGCTTTATTTTCAGCCTAAGTCGGGCCAGGAGCGTTTGGCTCTGCGGCGTTTGCCGGCGGCGCCCATTTTGCGTCGATCGGCAAGATCCCAGTCACGGCGCCAGCTGGTGTGCTCAGGGCCTGTCAGTGACGGGCTTTCACCGCGCGCTGCCCGGCTGCGGGCCGACCAGTAGTCGGTGAGCGCTTCGTCGCCCAGCACGGTGGCTTCGGCTTCGATGCGGGCGTTAAATCGACGTGTCGACTCGCCATCTTCTGCCCACATCGGGGCGCCGAAGACGACTTTGGTGCTCCCCGGCTTCGGACGCTTCATACCTTTGCCGAAGATTGATCCGGTTCCATCGATGAACACGGGTACAACGGGTGCGCCGGTCTTCGATGATAGGTAGGCAGCACCACCCTTGAATTCTTGGCCCCAGCCGTCGGGGGAGCGCCCGCCCTCTGGGTAGATGATAAGGCTGCTGCCCTTGTCCACGAGTCCCACAAGCAGGTCGCTTGACTTGCGTCCAGTGACCTCACGATCGATCGGGACAGCGTTCAGCGCGAGTGCCGAGATAACGGCCTTCCACTTCTTGTTGAAGAAATAGTCGGCAGCGGCAGCAACCACGAGGTCACGTCGCCACACGAGCGGAATTGACCGGATCATCAGGCCGGTGTCCAAGTGGCTGTGGTGCGTCGGAGCAAAGATCACGGGTGGTGGAGTTTCGAGACGCTGCAGCGACGCGAGCCGGTCGACGCCGGTGACCTCAGGGTTGGTCAGGATGCGAGCAGCGAGACGCATCGGCCCCTCGGTGATCACGCCACGAATGCTCGAGGCGAGTGGGCGACGGGCCCAGCCGGTGTCGTAGTGCGCACCCAGCCCGGACGCCTCGGGCGGTACTTCAACTCCGCGTGGCACCGTGGGTGCTCGGAACGGGAACCCGAAGTTGCGTAGGGGCGTGGTCGCTTGGCGTACGGCGCTTTCTGCGTTGCCGGCGAGCTTCTGTGCCCGCTTCATGTAGGGATTCGCCATCTCGGGACCGTCTCGTCTTACTTAACGTCAGCGACGAGGACAGACGGAACGTGAAGGTGGGTCACCGTCGGAGCACGGCCAACGACATCGCTGGCGATCTCGAAGGCATCGTTCATTGTCGATGCCGGCGTGAAGCCGAGACGACGAACCGTCGGGGCATCGCCGCCGACGATGATGACCTTGCCAGCGTGCTGCTGGCCGTGTGCACCCCAGTACCAGGCATAGAACGGGTGGACGCCGTGATAGGCGTTGCCGGTGCGGTACAGGTGGCGGTACCACTCGTCCTCGGCGTACTTCTTTTCCCATTTTTCACTCATCACGGCCGGGTCGGTCGTGTCGGTGAGCACTTCTTCGAAGAAGTCGATGTAGCTCGGGTGATGGACGGGGTTGAAGTCGCGGTACGTCGGGTGCGTCATGATGATCACGCCGCCTTCACGAACGAGCGGCTTACCGCGGTACATGTTGAACAGGTAGCCGAGGCCCATACACATCACGAGGATCGGGTTCATGACGCCCTCAGGGTTGTACGGGCAGATGTATGGGATGCCCATGGTCAAGATGTCGGTCTGACCCTCGACTTCGACCAAATGCTGGGCGTACACATGCTTCAGCGTCTCTTCGTGCACGGTCGGTGTGAACCCGGCCTGTACCGAGGTCATCTCGTATGGTGACTCGATCGAGTGCATGATTTTGCGACGAGCCTTCAGCGGCATCGCGCTCAACGACTTCTGCGTGGCGAGGTAGGAGGCGCGGTCCTTCGCGTTCCACTCCCATTCGCGTTTGGCGAGGAAATCGAACGGCTTCGGGAACGTGTTGGTGTTGAGCGTGGTCTCGACCGTGAAGATCTGCGGGCCACTTTCACGCAGAACTTCACCCATCCTCCACAGGCTCTGGTGTAGTGCGCTGTGGTGGCGGTCCATGAGGCTGCGAGTGTTCTGCAGCGTCTTCGGGTTGTGGTGGAAGCTGAGGCAACGGTACGAGGCGACGCCCGTGGTGATCGACTTCCAACCGCCATCCATCGCGACCTGGTTGACGTTGGCGTAAACAACGAGGTCTGACTCGGCAACACGCTTGTTGATCTCGAGGACTTCACCTTCTTCGGTCTCACCGATCACGGTGAGGTTGTCGTAGTCCTCAGCGTCGTGCTGGTACAGCGTGCCACGTGGGTGGAACGCATCGAAGATGCGATCTCCGAGCACGTGCTTGAGCTCGTAGTCGTGCATTCGACGGTGCAGGCCAAGTGCTGCGATGAGGTGGACGTCGTCGACGCCGGCCGCGGCGGCCAGTTCGAGCACTGCCTCGATGATCCGCTGGCGCGTGTCGGGGCGGCGCATCTTCGGGAGCGACAGCGAGGCGTCGTCGAAGCAGATGGTCAGCTTCATGCCGGGCTTGAGCAGCGTCGGCAACGGGTCGGAGTCCATTGGGCTGAGGAGCGCGTTGCGGATTGCGCCCTCGGGGTCCTCGATGCCCGCAAGTGGCTCGGGCGGGTAGATCACTCGGCTGCGATCGGCGGGCAGCCGTTCGAGGCTGAAGTTCTCGCCGCGCCAAAAGAGCATGGGTGGAGTCGAGCGATCGACGTCAAGAACAAATCCGGGGCGTGGCATCAGATGACCCTTTCAAAAGGTGTCGCAGCAGAGTGGGTGGCTGCCGAGGAAACGAGCCTGGCAGGACGAGGAGCCGAAGCGGAGCGGCGGTGATCTGGTGTGGGGGATAGGACCATCAGCTATCTCCAGTGCGCAAGTCAAATGCGATTTTAACGGCGCCGCGTCGGCCGGCGGTCGCCGCGTGGGCGAGGGCGTCGGCGTGATCGGCGAGCGGGTAGGTGGCCGAAAGCAAGCGCTCGGCCTCGAAGTGGTTGGCGGTGTCGACGGCGAGGTCAAAGGTCTTTGCGGTGCTGCCGTCGCCGAGGGTCTCGGTGCCGTAGGTGTAGGCGCCCTTCAACTCGGTCTCGCGGTGCCAGAGCCCAGTGAGGTCGAGCGTGACGTCGGCCGGCATGCCAAGCAGTACGACTCGACCACGCGGTTTGGTCATTGCGAGTGCATTGACCACCGACGAGTTCGATCCGACAGCGTCGATGGTGACGTGCGCACCGGAGGTCAGTTGGCCACCGACGACCATTCCGCCGACCTGGCGACGAACAGCGCTCTGCATTTGGCTGTCGGGAACGACGACGTCGGCTCCGAGTGCCTTGGCGAGGGCTTGTTGGTGCGGGTAGCGAGCCCCGACGACGATGCGGGCTTCTGGCACGTATTGCTTGAGGCCAGCAATCGCTGCCAGGCCCATGGTGCCAGCGCCGAGGACGGCCACGACGGGATTCTCAATGCCGGCCAGGCTCGAAAGGCTGAGGAGGGCAGCGTGAATACCGCCAGCGAGTGGTTCGACAAGGACGGCTCGTTCGTCTGGCATCGAGTCGTCAATGTGATGGAGCTGCGAGTCGTGCGCCCAGAACCAGGGGGCCCAGCCGCCGCCGGTTGAGCAGCAGAAGCCGGTTTGGATTCCCGCTTCGAGTGCCCCACCGTTTGAGTTCATGGCGAGGTGGGCGTAATCGTCGCCGTCCGCCGGTGAGGCGCCCTTGAAGGGGAGTGGCAGCCCGCGGGCGGCATGGCCAAGAACCGGTTCGAGAATGACGCGTTGGCCCGACTCGAGTTCGCCCACGACCTCGTGGCCGGGGACAAACGGGAAGCTAACCCAGTCTTCGAAGTAGGTCGATGCATGTCCTTGGACGAGCGAGATGTCTGAGCCGCAGATCCCCGCAAGGCGGGTCTTTACCTGATGCCAGCCGGTGGTGTCTGTGCCTCCAGGGCAGGATGGATCGTCGATCCAGCGAAGGTCGAGTGGACCCATTTTTGCCGCCATGGTTGGCGACACGGCTGACGCAATACGGGCCATGCCGAGCTTGGCGACGTTGCGGCGGACCTGCAGTGCCCTCATGAAACGAATGCCTTTCGTTCGCGCTCGCTCATCGACTTGCCAATCGGCAAGATCGACTGTGATGAGCCCGATGCCTTGCTCCAGTTTTCGACGAGCCAGCCGCGCTTGCGAGCAATCGTGGCAAGCCGAGTTTCTGGGTTGACGGCAACGGGGAAGCCGACCGCTTCGAACAGTGGGAGGTCGGAAGAAGAGTCGGCATAGGCCACGCACTCGTTGATGTCGAGGCCTTCGCGATCGCAGTAATCGGCAAGCAGCTGTGCGCGGGCCTCGCCGGTCGGCGGTACGACAGGCATTTCACCGGTGTAGGTTCCGTTGGGTTTGACGGTCATTTCGGCAGCGAAGATCTCGTCGAACAGCGGGCGCAGGCCCTCGACGTTGAAGCTCAGTGCACCGGTGATCAAGATCGTGCGGTGGCCCGCAGCGCGATGCTCACGTACACGGCGGAGGCCATCGGGGAAGCTCTTGGCCATGATGAGCTGCGTCATCATTTCGCGTGCATCGGCCTCGACCTGAGCAACCGGTGCGTTCTCGTAGCGACGATAAAAGTGGCGCAGGAAGTCGGTGCGGTCTTGGCGATCGATTTTCAGGAGGCCCGGGGCTTGGAGCAGCGTGCGGAACACGTAGCGGAGGCGCTCGGGTGTATCGAGGCGGCGGGTGGCCAGCCACGAGTAGCTCTCGACGACGTTCGATGCGATCAGTGTGTTCTCGAGGTCGAAGGCCGCGACGTGGCGTTTCGGGTCGAGGACCTGCTTGCGCATCCGGCCCATACGGTCGGTTGCCTTTGACTTGCCTGGAGTGGACTTGACGCGGGCGTGCTGAACGATTGACGGCAAGTGAATGTTGTTGACGTAGTGATCCCAATCGACCACCCGCGGGTCGAAGTTGAAGTCGCGCTGGTCGTCAGCATCGAGTGTGTCCCACAGGCCGAGCAGGTTGTCGATCTGGTAAATCGCTTCGCACTCGGTATAGAGGCCGTACAGCTCGACGTATTCGAGCGCCCGCTCGATGTCTTGCCGCTTTGATTCCAGTTCGGCGGCAAAGTCGGCCTGCTTGCCGCGCAGGGGGAGGGTCTGCAACGCCTTCTCGGCGGTGGTCAATACCTTCTGGGCCCGCGTCAGCTGCTTCTGAACGCGCCCGCGACCGGGGAACTTCCATTCGGGAACAATGATCGGCTGACCGTCTTTGTCGTACAGCGGATTGTCCGTGAAGAACTTGGTGGTCCAGTCGACCATGGCTCGGTAGCGCAGCGGGTTGACGCCACCTGATGCGACCTGGCTGATCCGGGGGGCCTTGTCGGGCCCGGCGCCGGCGACACCGATGATCGCGGCAACCACGATGTCGACGGGGATGACGTCGACCGTGCCCTCGGGGACGCCGGGGAACTCTTTGAGGAGGCCGCCAGCGAAGGAGATGATGACTGGCTCAGCCATGCGGAACCCGCGGATCCACCCCGGATTCGGTTCGGCCCAGGCCGACTCGATAATTGACGGTCGCACGATCGAGACGGGTACAGCGCCCTTCACCTCGGTGAGCGCCTGCTCGCCGAGTGCCTTCGTGTACGCGTACGCATCGGGCCACCCGAGGCTGGCGGCACGCGACCGGCCGGCGTCGACCAGTTCGGCACGAACCCAGCGCTCACGAAGCTGCTCGGTTTTCGCGGCGAGTGCCGGTGCGCCCGCAGCGCCGAGTTCGGTGCGTGCGTCCTTGCGGAACCGTTCGAGGTTTTCGCGGGTTCGGCTGATTGCTTCGGTGTCGCCCTTCAGGCGGCGGGCCGATGCGACTTCACTTCGCCAATCGAGGCCGATGTCCCATGGGCCTTCGCTCACCAGCTCTTCTGGCGCTCGGCCGCGACGGTTGCCGGCGACGTAGCAGGTGGACACCGCAACGATGTGGGGGGTGATGCCGATCTCGTTGCAGAGTTCAGCGATGCGTACGGGGCCAAGCAGGTTGATCTCGACGGCCGAGTTGAGCGGCGAGTCGAACGAGACGGCTGCGGCCGAGTGAATGATGGTGTCGCAACTGGCGAATGTCGCCCGGTCGGTGTCGTCGAGGTCGAGGCCGTCACGGCTGACGTCACCGGCGATCGTCGTGATGCGACGGTCGGTCATTTCCGTGAAAGTCTCGCGGGAACCAGGTGCACCGAACGTCTCGCGGAGCCGGTCGAACGCGTTGTTCTTCAGGATCTCCTTCTGCGTCCGCTTGGCCGCAGGAGTGCGTTTACCGTCGCGAACAAGCAGGACGAGTTCGCAGTCGGGGACGGAGCGCAGCATGCGCTCGACCAATGCCGTGCCAACAAAACCGGTCGAACCGGTGATGGCAATACGTTTGCCCGCAAGGGATTCTGCGATCACGTTTCACGTTCTATCACGAATCGTCTACCAATTGGTAGAGAGAGATGTCATGATGGTGCAATGGAGGTAGCCAGTGACCGATCGAACGACGCGTGAGCGGATCCTCGATGCGGCGCTCGACCTGTTCGGCGTACGTGGCGTTGTTGCCGTGTCGCTCGATGAGATCGCCCGCGCCGTCGGGGTACGCAAACAGACGGTGCTGTACTGGTTTGACTCGAAGGAAGCCCTGCTTGACGGGGTCCTCGACAAGGTTGCTGCCGAATTGGTGATCGTGATCGACGCCGTAGTCAGGTCGGCGCCTGACGATCCGCTTGACCGGATCGACGCCGTTGTTCGGGCGGTGTTCCGGCCCGCTGTTCGCCGACCTGGGCTGCTCGGATTGGTCCGTGAGGTCAGCCGATTAAGCCAGGGGCAGGCTGATCGACTTGCCGAACGCATCGCTCCGCTCATCGACCGTGCCGTTGCCTACCTTGGCGATGAGATGGCAGCAGGGCGACTCAGGGCGGGCGACCCGCGGCTGATTGCAGCACTCGGGTACGCAACAATTACGGGTATCGCGACCGAGCCCGAAGTGCTGCGTGCAGTGGGCTGGACCGCCGATACAGCGGGGTTGCGATCGCTCCGTGACGAACTTCGAGCATTTCTGCGCGCCGCACTCCAAGCCTGACCGGCTGCGTTCCTGACCGGCTGCGTTCGTGACCGCCAGCCCTGCCGACGCGACTCAGTGAGCGGTGTTGTGACGGCGGCGCCCGTGTCGCTCGAAGGCGAGTTCGACGAGTCGATCGATGATCTCGGGGTAGCTGACCCCGTCGGCGATCCACATTTTTGGGAACATCGAGATGGGCGTGAAGCCGGGCATCGTGTTCACCTCGTTGAGTAGGAACCCGCGACCTGGTCTGCCGTTGATCTCGGTACTCGGGTCTTCCCAGAAAAAGTCGACGCGCGCGAGTCCGTCGCACCGCAGTGCTCGGAACGTCGCGATCGCAAGTTCCTTCGCCTCACTCAGCGCGGCCTCGCCAATGGGTGCTGGAATAACCGCGTATGAGCCGCTGCTCAGGTACTTGTCTTCGTAGCTGTAAAACTCGTCACCTGGCACGATCTCACCGGGCGTCGCCGCTTTCGGATCGGTGTTGCCGAGAACGGCGACTTCGATCTCTTTGCCAACAACGGCTTCTTCGACGACGATCATCTCGTCGTAGCTGAGCGCCAGGTCGATGGCGTCTCGAAGTTCCCCGATGGTGCTCGCTTTGGACACGCCAATCGACGAACCCATGTTTGCGGGCTTGACGAATGCGGGGAGGCCAAGGTCGTTGGCGATGTCTTGGGCGAGGCCGGCCGTCAACTCGTGTTCAGCGAAGGCCCGATAGCGGGCCTGTGGAATGTCAGCAGCGGTGCAGACTTGCTTGGCCATTGCCTTGTCCATGGCAACTGCCGAGCCAAGGACTCCAGAGCCGGCGTACGCAAGGCCAGTGAGCTCGAGCAGGCCCTGCACCGTGCCGTCTTCGCCCATCGGGCCGTGCAGCAGCGGCATGACGACGGTTCGTCCTCCAGCAGCGGAGGCGCTCGCAAGCACTGGTGTCGGCGAGACATCCGAACCTGATGGGTCGAGCCGAGCGGGGAGCGCGCCTGGGCCTTGGCGGAGTGCGGCAAGCGCACCGTCAGCAAGCGCCCACTGCCCGTCGGTCGAAATTCCGATCGGCGTGATGTCGTACTTTGCGGGGTCCGCAGCTGCCAGGACATGCGCGGCTGTCGTACACGACACGTCGTGTTCGGCGCTCTGGCCGCCAAACAACACGATCAGATTGATCCGCTCTGTTTCATCACCGGGCATGGCTGTGACGGTACCGTTCCGGACCGTGAGGATTCAGGCATCATCAGCAGCAGCCGGTATATCGGGACGTCTGCTGGGGCCCGACGTCGAATTCGATGGGGCATCGTTCGATACCCGGTCGTTGATTCCAGGGCAATTGTTCGTGCCCATTGTCGGCGAGCGCAACGGTCACGAGTTCATTGGAGTCGCCCGTGAGGCCGGCGCTGTAGCTCACCTGACATCGGAAGCTGACCCGTGGCGCAAAGACGGCACGGCGATCGAAGTCGCCGATACGGCAGACGCTTTGATGCGCCTCGCAGGCTGGGCTCGACAGCAACTCGACACGACGGTGGTCGGCGTTACCGGCAGCGTCGGTAAGACGTCGACCAAAGATCTGATTGCAGCGGCGTGCTCCGTAGAGCGGAAAACAGCGGCGAATGAACGCAGCTTCAACAACGAGCAGGGCTTGCCGATTACGATCCTCAATGCACCTGACAACACCGAAGTGCTCGTTCTCGAGATGGGGATGCGCGGGTTCGGCGAGATCACCTCCCTGTGTGAAGTTGCCCGGCCCGACATCGGCGTCGTGACGGCCGTTGGCTACTCCCACACCGGACGCGTCGGCGGGATCGTTGGTGTGGCGAAGGCGAAGCAAGAGTTGGTTGCAGTACTCCCGAAGTCCGGTACAGCAATCCTCAACGCCGACGACGGCCGTGTCGCTGCCATGGCCAAGCACACGGACGCATCAGTACTGACGTACGGCACAGCGGCCAACGGTGGGGGCGACGTCTGTATCAGCAACCTTGTATTGGACGACTTGGCCCGACCGAGCTTCCGGGTCGACACGCCGTGGGGAAGCGGCGAGGTGCGGTTGGCGATCAGCGGCGAACACATGGCGATGAACGCCGCTGCATCGATCGCTGTTGCCGGTTCCGTCGGCGTGTCGCTCGACGCCGCGATCGCAGCGTTGGCGAATGCTCAGATGTCTGCGATGCGGATGGAAGTGACGACCGCTCCGAACGGTGCAACGGTGATCAACGACGCGTACAACGCGAACCCGACGTCGATGACTGCGGCCCTCGAGGCAGTGGCTGCGATGCGTGCCGACCGACGGATCGCGATCCTTGGTCTGATGGGCGAACTCGACGATGAAGTCGAAGGACATCGTGAGGTCTCACGGATCGCGGAAACGCTCGGCATCCAGTTGGTCGCCACCGGCACCGACTTGTACGGCGTTCGCTCAACAGACAATCCGGTCGGCCTGATCGGCGGGCTCGGCGCGGGCGACGTTGTCCTGGTCAAGGCAAGCCGTTCAGCAGGTCTTGAGCGAATTGTTGCGCAACTGCTCGAATAGCGGCTGCTCACCTGCTCACAGAGTTGCTCGCAGAGTTGCGAAAGGGGCCTGACCCCATACGCAACTATCTGTGCGGCTGTTTAGAAGAAGCGGCTGGCGTTGACCGGGGTGTATTTCTCGCCGCCGTCTTGTTCGGCAAGAAATGCGCCGCGGGTGAACTGGCGGAGGTCGACCCAGTAGGCGAGGAAGAGTGCGAACGCTGCGCCAAAACCAAGTACGGCGCGTGCGCCGACCCATTCGATCACAATGCCGAAGACGAGGTTGCCGATCGGCACGGTGCCGCCGAACGCCATGAACCACAGCGGCATGACCGAAGCACGTTCGGTGTCTTTCAGGTTCAGCTGCAGTTCGGTCGTGATCGCCGTGGCGGTCATGAAATACGCAAAGCCGAGGATGAAGCCGACCGGGTACGGCAAAAAGCCGTCGCGAAGCTGACTAAAGACGCCGAGGGTTATCGCGAACGCGGTAAAGCCGCGGACGATCAACGTGTGTCGACGGATATCAGACAGCCATGTCCCCACGGAGATTGCGCCGAAGAACGCACCGAAGCCCCAGGTGGCATAGAGCGCTCGATATGAGTTGCCGAGCGGGTCGAATCCGAAGTTGAGTTGGGCAATCGACGGGAACAAGCCGACGAACGGGAGGCTGAACAGCGAGAACAGACACATTCCGATCAGTAGCCGTGAGAGCACGGCGCGATCGCGGACGATGTTCGTGCCGGTCAGCAAGCGACGCCAGCCGACTTCGGCGAACGTGCCACGCACGTCGGGCATACGGGCAATCAGTAGCGCCACGATGAAGAAGACATAGGTCCCGGCGTTGACGATGAAAATCTGTGCGGTGCTCATCCCGACTGATGCGAGTACTGCAGCAAGGACGGGGCCCATCACGCGGCTGCCGTTGATCATTGCTGAGTTCAGGCTGATCGCACCTGGCAGGTCTTTGCGGTGGACGAGCAGCGGCATGCTCGCCTGAAACGCAGGCGCGTTGAGTGCGTTGGCGACACCGATCGCGAATTGCGTTCCGAAGATCGCAAGGAGTGCAGCATCGCGAGCTACGAAGAATGCAAGGAACAGCGTGAGAATTGCCGAAGCAGCCTGCATTGCGAGCTGCAGTTTCTGCTTTGAGACCTTGTCGGCAAGCACGCCGCCAGGGATCGACAGCAGGAGCAGCGGACCGAGCTGCATAAAGATCGTGACACCCACCAGCGCAGGGCGATCGGTCCGGTCCTGGATGTAGGCGGGCAGTGTGAAGTTCTGCATCCAGGTGCCGACCTGGGACAACGCCAGCCCGATGAAGATGATACGAAACGATCGGTACGACAACGCCGCCTTGGCGCTGCCGGGGTCTTGCCCGTGTGCTGGATACTCAGGCGAGGTGTGGTCGAAGGCAATCAGAATCCGGGACGATATCGCCGGAACATGGACCTGATCTCGGCAACAAAGACCTCGGGAACCTCGAACGCTGCGAAGTGTCCGCCCTTGTCGTAACGCTCCCAATGGACGATGTTGGTGTAGCTGTCAGCGACCCATTCTCTGATTGGTGGGGAGATCTCCTTTGGGAACACGGCGAAGCCCGAGGGGATCGTGACGACGTGACGAGTGCCCTTCCCGAAGCTCTCCCAGTAGAGCCGTGCCGACGACGCGCCGTTTCCGTTGATCCAATAGAGCATGATGTTGTCGAGCATCTCGTCGCGGTCGAGCACGTCTTCGGGATGTCCGTCGTTGTCAGTCCACGCCCAGAACTTTTCGATGATCCAGGCGGCCTGTGCCGACGGTGAGTCGACGAGGCCGTAGCCGACTGTTTGTGGACGAGTGGCCTGTTGTTTTGAGTAGCCGGAGTCCCAGTCGCGGTAGAACTGCAGCCGCTCGAGCGCGTGGTGCATTTCGGGAGTCATTTCGCCGTCGAGCTTGGGCCGGGCACCCATGGCAAGTGTCACGTGGATCGCCTGGCAGTGCGTTGCATCGAGCGCCCCGATTGCTGTGGTGATGCCGGCCCCCCAGTCGCCACCCTGTGCGACGTACTTGTCGTACCCGAGTCGGTTCATCAGCGTGGCGAAGGCGCCTGCGATCCGGTCGATACCCCATCCGAGTTCGGTCGGCTTGGCCGAGAAACCGTATCCGGGAAGCGACGGCGCTACGACGTGGAACGCATCGGCAGCGTCTCCTCCGAAACGGGTCGGGTCGGTGAGCGGCTCGATCACCTTGTGGAACTCGACGATGGAACCCGGCCATCCATGAGTCAGGAGCAGTGGAGTGGCGTTGGCGTGCGGCGATCGCTGGTGAACGAAGTGCAGATTGAGGCCGTCGATCTCTGTAGCGAACTGATCGAACCGGTTCAGCGCCGCTTCGCGCGTGCGCCAGTCGTACTCTTGCGCCCAGTACTCGCACACCTCTTGGACGTACGCAAGCGGTGTGCCCTGGCTCCAGTCATCGACCAACTCGGGCTCAGGCCAACGGGTGTTGCGTAGCCGGGCGTGTAGGTCATTGATGACATCGTCAGGAACGGCGATAGTAAACGGGCGGATTTCCGTGTGCATGGCGTAACGGTAGGAGCCGACGTTTCACTGGGACGCAGCGGACGCCTCAAGGCGGAGGTCGCCCGCTGAGCGGCGGCGATCGGCAGTGAACCCATCTGCTCAGTCTCACACGGTCTCGTCTGGTGTCGTCCGGTCGGTGGCAGGGGAAACTATGGTGCGGCAGATGAGTGAGGTCACTGCCGCGTCGGCCGCAATGCACGAGCGAGACGATGTAGCGCAGGGGCTCGGCATTGTGATCGATGGTGCCGAACTCGGTGCTGCTACGGCATCGATGACGGTGACCGACGCGATGACGAACGGGTTGGGCACCTGTCATGGCGGCATCATCTTCTCGCTCGCCGACACGGTGATGGGTCACGCTTCGAACGCTGGCGACGAGAAGTCGCTCGCTACCACAGCATCGATCGAATGGATCAAGGCGGCATACGCAGGCGACCACCTGACTGCGATCAGTCGCACTGTTGCGACTCGCGGGCGCAACACCGTGCACGACGTCGATGTGCGGAATGAGGCGGGGGAGGCCATCGCGATCTTCCGGGGTCAGACGTTGACGCTCGGAGGCTCGGTCGTCGAGGCGGTCGGAACGAAACCGAATGACTGAGCCCGACGATTTTGAGCGGCGCGCCGCTGAACGAGTGGTCGAACTCGGCAGCGACGAGCACCCCATCGATCTGGGCACGTTTGCCGCGATGTTTGACCTGTTCCGTGTGTCGGCCCGAGTGGTCGGCGACCTCGAATCAGAAGTGCACCGGCCACTCGGATTGTCGATCGCTGGATTTCGGGTGTTGTTCACAGTCTGGGTTTTTGATTCGCTGGAGGTCCGGGAGATCGCACGGCTGTCGGGTGTCTCGCGAGCAGCAGTGTCTGGGGTCGTCACCACGCTTGAGAAAGAGGGGCTGGCCAGTCGCAAGCGTGATCACGACGACGGTCGACTCGTCTCGGTGTGCGCAACGCCTGCCGGTGTCGAGATGTTGAGAATGGCATACCGGGCACAGAACACGCGAGAAGGCGAGTTGTTTTCTGCCTTGTCGCCAGTCGAGCTCGATCAGTTCACCGGTCTACTTCGGAAGATCCTGAATGCCGATTGAGCACGAAATTTTTGTGTTGCGGAGATCATTAAGGCCTTGACGACCTCTGGTTGAACTGTCAGGATGTCTCCAGAACCAGGGGGAAGACATGCCAACAACCGGATTTCACCAGCGCGACATCGAGACGATGCCGCGTCCGCAGCTCGAAGCGCTGCAGCTCGAACGCTTGCAGTCAACGATCGCGAGTCTGCGGACCAACGTGCCTGTCATGGCCGAACGCATCGCCGACGTGGCCGATCCGACAACCCTCGACGATCTGGCCAACTTCCCGTTCCTTCGCAAAACCGACCTGCGTGACAATTATCCGTTTGGCCTCTTCGCAGTCCCTCGCGAACAACTCGCTCGCGTGCATGCCAGCTCGGGGACCACGGGCAAGCCGACGGTCGTCGGCTACACCTCCGATGACCTCCAGGTGTGGGCTGACTGTGTTGCCCGCTGCCTGCGCGGTGCCGGAATCGAACCCGGCCAGATGCTGCACAATGCCTATGGCTACGGGCTCTTCACCGGCGGCCTCGGGCTGCATGACGGTGCGACCGAAGCGGGCCTCAACGTCATCCCGGTTTCTGGAGGCAACACCGAACGACAGTTAATGCTGCTCGAAGATTTTGCTCCCGAGGCGATCTGCTGCACGCCGTCATATGCGCTGACGCTGGCTGAGCTACTTGGCGACGCCGGGCCAGGCTGCTCGTTGCAGGTTGGGCTTCTCGGTGCTGAGCCGTGGTCGAATGCGACACGCGAAGCAATCGAAGCCGGTCTCGGCATCATCGCGGTCAACATCTACGGCTTGTCCGAAGTCATTGGGCCGGGCGTCTCTTGCGAGACGGCCGACCGAGACGGCCTCGTGATCATGGAAGACCACTTCCTGCCCGAGATCGTCGACCCAGATACCGGCGAACGACTGCCCGACGGCGAAGTCGGAGTCCTCGTGCTGACGAGCCTCACCAAGCAGGCGTTCCCCGTGCTGCGGTACTGGACGGGCGACCTCTGCTCGATCACGCGCGAGCCAGCGGTGTGCGGCCGGACACATGCCCGTATGTCGCCACTGGTTGGGCGTGCCGACGACATGCTCGTTATCCGTGGCGTGAACGTCTACCCCAGCCAGGTCGAGCACACGCTGATCGCCATCGATGGGGTCAGCCCGCACTTCCAGCTTGTTGTCGACCGTGACGGCGCGCTTGACACATTGCATCTGCGCGTTGAACGAGACGATTCCGAGATCGCCCGGTCCGACAGTGACCTCGCCGACGAGATCAAGTCCCAAATGCGTACGGCGCTGCTCCTCGGCGTGACCGTGTCGGTCGAGCCACCCGGATCCGTGCCACGATCCGACGGTGGCAAATTAAGCCGAACTCTCGACAACAGGAGCCTCTGATGCACACCCTTGCTGACGCACCGACAGACGGGCGGACTTGGTCTGACCTCGACGACTTCCAGGCGTTCATCGATGCCGGTGGAATGGTCGAGCCGGGTGACGACATGCCTGATGAATTCCGAAGCGAGGTCTTCCGGTTCATCGAGTTCCACGCCAACTCCGAACTGATGGGTGGGCTGACCGAGCGCGACTGGATTCCCCACGCTCCAGGCCTTCGCCTGAAGCAGATCTTTCTCGCGAAGACGCAGGACGAGATCGGCCACGCTCACCTTCTGTATATGGTCGCTGCCGACATGGGCGTCAAGACACGCACCGAAATGCTCGAGCAGCTCTTCGACGGCCGCTCACGATTCCACAACGTGTTCCACTACAAAGCTGTCACGTGGGCCGATCAGGTCGCTATTGCGTTCCTTGTCGACGCCGCAGCGTTCGCCAGCCAGCGCGCGGTGTTTGCCGAGTGCACCTATGGGCCGTACAAGCGAGTGCTCAAGCGGATTGTGGCGGAAGAGGGATTCCACATGCGCCACGGTGAAGAGATGCTGTTGCGTCTTGCCACGGGCACTGACACGCAGCGCGTCATGTTCCAGGATGCGCTCACGCGATGGTGGTGGCCTGCTGTGCACCTCTTTGGACCTGACTCGCCTTCGGGTGACACCGATCCGCTGATCCGTTGGAAAATTAAGTCGCAACGCAACGAAGTGCTCCGTCAGGCCTACGTCCAGAAGTATGTGCCGCTGCTGCACGGGTATGGCTTCGACATTCCCGACAACGAGCTGCATCAGGATGCTGACGGCCTCTGGCAGGCTGGCTCGATCGATTGGGAGCCGCTCAAGGCCACGATGCGTAACGGCGGGCCCGATTCGGCTCGACGGATCGCAACGGCCGCCGGCAACTGGGCCGACACGGCTTGGGTCCGAGAGGCGCTGGAGCAGTGAGCGCTCTGTCGTCAGTCCCGGTTGAGTCGCTTGTCCGGTTAGTGACCGACGCCGTCGCGAGTGTGCACGACCCGGAGTACCCGGACGTGTCGATTGCCGACCTCGGTCTGGTCGAGTCGATTACCGTCTCGGAGTCGGGCGACGTCGCAGCAATCGGCCTCATCCCGACTTTCAGCGGCTGCCCCGCACTCGACATGATCGCGACCGACGTCGAGGCTGCTGTGCTTGCGCTCACTGAAGTGCAGCAGTGCACCGTGGAATGGTTGCCCGGTCCGGTGTGGACCAACGAGCGGCTGACCGATCGTGCCCGCACGACGCTGGCCGACGAGTTTACGGTCGTGCTCCGACGCAAAGACGGTGGCCTGCGCTGCCCGATCTGCGGCAGTGACGCGGTTGTTGATCAGAGCCTCGCTGGCCCCACCCGATGTCGCTCGGTCGCCTGGTGCGACAGCTGCCGCAATCCGGTCGAGGTGATGCGATGACCAGCAATGAGATGAGCCGTCGTCAAAGCCAGCAGGAAATGGTTGGTATGAGGAGGGTTGGATCATGAACAGGTATGAGGTCTTTCTGAAGAAGCTGGGACGCGATGAGTTTCGCCATGCCGGCTCACTCGACGCAGCTGACCCTGAGATGGCTGTGATGTACGCCCGCGAGACGCACAACCGCCGGGCCGAAGGGTCCGAAATGTGGTTGGTCGATCGCCGACATGTGCTCGTCGCCGACCCGGAGTCGATGGCTGTGAACGACCAAAAACCTCACCGCCACAACGACGGCTCGCGCGTCGCCGCCCGCCGCAAAGAGAACCGGAATTCCGAAGCATGAGCCTCACACCAGCGGCCCGCGAGTATCTGCTCGCCCTCGCCGACGACGAGCACATGATTGGTGCGCGCCACACGAACTGGATCGGCCTCGGCCCGTTTCTCGAAGAAGATCTGGCGTTCTGCTCCATTGCCCAGGACGAACTTGGCCATGCGATCGGCTTGTACGAACTCCTGCTCGACGATGCCGGAACCGACCGTACGCAGCTCGATGCATTCGCGTTGCAGCGTGCGCCGGGTGACTACAGAAGCTGTTGGCTCGCCGAGATCAAGTGTCTTGACTGGAGCGATTCGCTCGTGCGGCACTGGTTGTACGACCGAGCCGAAGACCTGCGTTGGAAAGCGCTGGAGTCATGTACCGACCCGGTGGTTGCAGCACTCTCGCTGCGGGCACAGCGAGAAGAGTCTTTCCACCTTGCGCACGCCGAACAGTTTCTCAGTCGTCTTGCCTCCACCGATCAGTCGGCCCGCATTGTGGCATCGATCGAGCGGCTCATGCCGATTGCGTTTGGCTTGTTCGATTCGGTAGCGACAGAACCGGACATGCTCGCTGAGGGCTTCATTACGCAGTCGTCGGCGGACATCGAAGCACTCTGGATCGACGCGATCCTCGATGATCTGAAGCGGTGGGATCTCGACGTCGACATCGTCGCAGGGCCCGGCCAGTTCAACGAGCAGCGCCGCACCGTGCGAAGTGACGGCTTCGATGCCCTTCAAGCCGACCTGCTGAAGGTCATCTCGCTCGACCCGATTGCTGTCTGGTAACCCGAACACATCACGCAATCATCTATTTTTATTCTCAACGCAATCGCTATCAGGAGACATCAATGCCCACAATGACCGAGTTCTGCCAGATCGAAGCCAAGCTCAAGTTCACCCCGATTGGCGGAACTGCCACGGGCTTCCGTGTCGACGTTCCCTTCGAAGGGACTGCGACCTCGAGTCACTGGGAAGGCGAACGTCAGGTTGTTGGCGTCGACATCGTCCGCGTGGGCTCCGACGGCGTGCAGGCGCTTGAGATTCGTGCCCGGATCGGCGAGGGTGCTGATGCTGTTGCGTACCAGGCAATCGGCCGCGGTTCTGATGCCACCGGCCCGCAGGAATTGATCGTGTTCGAGACTGCCAACGAGGATCTCGCCTTTCTTAACTCCGCTGTCGCTGTTGCGCTCGGTGGGATTGTTGGCAACAGGCTCAGCCTCACCGTGTCGCTCATTTCAGCCTGACCGGAGCTCGTCTGAACGCGACGGAGCCGGCGCGACCAGTGGTCGCGCCGGCTCCGTTTTGTTTTCAGGTTGTGTTCAGCGAGGTCGACCCGGGATCAGCCGTTCTCCATGTCATCCATGTCATCCATGTCATCCATGTCGGAGTGGCCAAGGCCTGCGGCGAGAGCGGCGTCGGTCGAACCGGTTAGGTCTTCGACGAAGTCGACGCAGGCGACCTTGTTGTCGATGAACTCGGCGGGGTGCACCACGAAAGACACAGCGTCGACGCCGGCGATTTGAGCGTTCTCGGCCGTCATGAAGCCGGTGCCGTTGTTGTCGCTCGTGAAGGCGAGGTGGATCTCGTTCGGGGGCGTGGCGGCGCCACCGATTTCGAACTGGTAGTGAGCCCCGGCGTTCCCGTTGGCGCAGGCCTGAGCATGCACGTGGCTGATGTAGTCGACGTTGGGTTCGAGGCCGGTCAGCTCGGTGGTCACCGTGGTGCCAGCGGTGTGGCGAGCGATCGTTGCAGTGCCTGCGACGTCGTCGTAGCCGGCGGGCCGCGTGTCCATCAGGACGAATTGGCCGCGAGCGAGCGATGCTCCGGCGACGTCGTCGGCCGGGGCGGCGTCGGCGTCGCCCATGTTCATGTCCATGTCCATGTCCATGTCCATGTTCGTGTCCATGTTCGTGTTCATGTCTGCCATTTCGGTCGTGGCGGGTTCGTCAGCGGCGCTGGTTGAGTCGGTATTGGAACCGCACGCGGTCAGTCCGAGCGCGAGTAGTGCGGGCACGGCAACGAACCACGCTATTGAAGTCTTCATTGGGGGTCTCCTGTGTGTTGTTCGTGAATGGATGGCTGAGGCAACTCAGGCCATTGGTGGTCCACGAACACGGAGCCGGGCGCCGAGCACTGTTTCGACGAGAACGTCGATTCGCCAGTGCGGCAGCTGTAGAGCGGTGGGGGAGAAGTCCGGCGCTTTGGAAACGAGGAACGCTTCGATAACCCGGCGACTCGCGCTGAGTAGCCGAAGGGCAGCCCAGGCGACGAGCGGCTGGAGGGCAAGGCCGAAGAGAACGGGAGTTGACAGCAGCGAACTGGTCGAACCGGTGCTGATGCGTTCGCCGATTTCCATGGCTGCGAACAAGCCGACCTGCACGCCAGCCAGAAGCGCGAGCGACGGTGCTCGGCCAGTGTCGCGTCGAAGAACTCGGACGGTTCCGAACCATGCCGCGACACACAGGGCGATGACGATAGCCGGGCCAAGGACATCGAAGTATTCGTGTGACACGATGCTCTCGCCGGTTTCGGCGAGGTAGCCGATTTCGTGCGCTGTCATTGCTCCCGCTGCTGCGAGCGCGGCGATCCCAAAAGGGTCAACGCGACGGGCAGAACTCATACCCAAAAGGCTAACTGCCAGGCTCCATACCGTGTGGCCGGGAGCTTTGCCGTCGGTCACGTCAGCCTGCGAGTCGGTAGTGGCCGTCGACGACTTGGAGGTGCACGACGTTCCACGTTGACCGTTTGATCGCCGCTGCTTCGATGGCGGTGCGTGCGTCGGGGCGGACTGATTGTTTGGGTAGTCGGGCTTGGATGATGTTGCTTTGGGTGCGTCGTGCGGTGGGGCGCATGTGGGTGCCGCTGAAGCGTGTTGTTTCGGTGTGGCGGTGGTGATGCGAATCGTGGATCGGATTTTGGATTGTGCTTGCCGTCGTCCTTTGAATCCTGGGCTTCTTCGTCCTGTCGACCGTTTGGTTCATGACGCGCCCGAAGCACCGCACTCGCCCTCAGTTGCCAGCACGCGAGACCGAGCGCAAAGGCTTCTGGCTGGTGGTTACTGCTGGGTGCCGCGGAGGTACTTACCGACGATGCCGCGGCGGACTTCTTGGGTGCCAGCACCGATCTCGAGCAGCTTGGCGTCGCGGTAGAGACGGTTGACTTCCATCTCCCACATGTAGCCAGCGCCGCCGTGGATCTGGACTGCCTCGTCGGCGGCCTCGCGCATCATTTTGGTGGCGTGCAGGATCGCCGCGGCGGAGTGGGCGTGCACGGCGCCGCGGCCAGCTTCTGTCTCTTCAGCGCCGGCGCACATGGCAAGCACTCGGTAGACGTAGGCCTTGGCGATCTGAACGCCGACCCACATGTCGGCGAGCTTGAACTCGATTGCCTGGAAGTCGATGATCGGCTTGTCGAACTGCTTGCGGGTGAGGGCATAGTCCAAGCTCAACTCGAGGCACCGCTCAGCCATGCCAACAGCAGCTGGTGCGAGGAAGATGCGCTCGACATCGAGCCCGCTCATGACGACGCCAACGCCACCGTTTAGCTCGCCGACGATGTTGGCGGCGGGTACACGGCAGTCGTTGAACACCAATTCGGCGGTCGGGCTGCCGCGGTAGCCCATCTTGCTGAGCTTCTGGGCAACTGCGAATCCCGGGGTCTTGGTCTCCAGGACAAAAGCGGTGATGCCGCGATGGCCGGCAGCGAGATTGGTCTTTGCGTAGACGAGGACGATGTCGGCAATGGGCCCGTTGGTGATGTACGTCTTCGAGCCGTTGAGGATGTATTCGTCGCCGTCCTTCACTGCAGTTGTGGCCATCGAGCCGAGGGCGTCGGAGCCGGCGCCGGGTTCGGTCAGGCCAAGCGCACCGATGATCGAACCGTCGCACATGCCTGGCAGGTAGCGCTGCTTGATGTCGTCGTTGGCGTTACGCAAGATGTTGTTGCCGCACAGGTTGTCGTGAGCACCCCAGGTGAGCATTGCCGACGCGTTGTACTTACCCATTGCCTGGCAGATGAGGCCCTGCTCGAACAGGCCGAGCCCTTGGCCCCCGTACTTCTCCGGCATGGTGATGCCGAGGTAGCCATGCTTGGCAAACAACGGGAAGAGAGTGTCGGGGCATTCTTCGGTGTTGTCCATCTCCGCGGCGAGCGGGAGAAGTTGCTCGCGGCTGAAGCGCTCAGCTTCGTCGAGGATCTGTTGTTGCACGTCGTTCAGTTCGAACGCGTCGGGGGTGAGGGTGGTCATGGTGATCTCCTGGTCAGAGGGTGCCGGCTGCGGGGCCATCGGTGGCGCCGCCAGCGAAGGCTTGAGCGATGTTCATCCAGGCGGTCGCGACGTCGCCGGTAACTGCAAGACCGGTGTCGTCGACGTGCCGACGCTGGGTAGTGACGAGACAGAAGTCGATTGCCGCGCCGGTGATCGTGTCGGCCGCGTCGTCGGGGCCGAAGTCCCATGTGGCGCCGGACGGTGAGGTCAGCGCCACGTAAACTGGGGCAGACGGCGCGTCGAGTCTGCGATTGATGTAGCTCCACTTGTGTGTGATGAAGCCGAGTTGAGCAATGTGGCGGATGCGGTCGGTGTCTGGACGTTCCGGTGCGTTGATTTTGTTCTGCCGCAACGTGTCGACAATGTCTTGGCCGTGCGCCCACGCTTCCATCAGGCGGGCCGTGAGAAAGGACTTCGATCCCATCGAGGGGCCGTACCAGATCACACGATCTTGGTCACCGAGCGATGCCGACGCCTCAGACAGAACGCGTCGGTTGGCGCGCCACGCGTGGAGCAACTCGTCGGGAGACATCGCCCGGTAGTCGCCAAGGGTGGCGAGATCCATCGCGTCAGCAGCGGCATCGGGGCTCATTGTCGACATCAGCTCGCCGGTCAGCGCAGTGAACCGATCGGGGTCGGTGATGGCCAGCGCCGCGGTCCAGTCAAAGTAGGTGAGGTGGCCGATCTGGTCGGCAATCGACCAACGCGGGCTTGGGGTAGCGAGCGCCCAGGCCTCGGGCTCGAGGTCAGCAATGATCGAGTCGAGCGCGTCATGTTCGGCGATCAGATCGGCACGAATGGTTTGGACTGTGGGGGCTGCGTCATTCATATGGTCAGGCTTTCAGGTCTCGTCGTTGCGAAGCGAGCGGAGGATGAGGTCGGTCATCTCGGCGCTCGCCTCGTCACGGGTCATATTCATGTCGGCAAGGACGCCGGGTTGGCTGAAGTACAGGCCGGTTCCGGCGAGCGTGCCCGCGGCGACGGCAGGGGAGACGTCGCGAAATTCGCCCGACGCGATGCCCATTTTGATGAAGCCCTCGCTCACCGACATCACGTATCGGAAGTGGCGGTCGAGTAATCGGCGGGCAGCGGGGTCGTCGTCGAGGTCGTCAGCGAACGCTGCGGTGAGTCGCTGCAGTTCGAGCGCACCATTGATGTACGAGCGGACCTGTTCGGCGATTGGAGCGTCATGATCGACTGTGTCGAGCGCGCTGCGCCCCACGCGGTGCAGGAATCGGTCAAGGACTATCAGGACGAGTGCATCTTTTGAAGGTGCCAGTTCATACAGCGTCCGGCGTGAACAGCCGACAGCGCTCGCGAGGGCGGCCACCGTTGCCGTGGAAAAGCCGCGTTCCAAAAACCGTGTCTCGAGTTGATCAAGGATCTCGCGGTGCCGCGCGCCCAAACGCTCTTCAGCGCGTCGCGGAAGCAACGGTTGAGGTGCGGTACCAAAAGTCACGTTCTGGTACCATACCATTTGTCGGACCTCTTGGCGAGCGCCGAGTATCAGACAAGACGTACGCAGAGCAGTCGATCAGAACAGGGGAAAGCATGGCAATCGGCAGTGTGATCAAGAGTCGTCTGGATAAAAAGTCAGACGATTACAAGGCGAACCTCGCGGAGATGCAAAAGCTCTGGGACGTGGTCGCTACCGAGATGGCGAACGTGCCGGGCATTGGCGGACAACGCTACGTCGACCGCCATCGCAAACGCGGCAAAATGCTTGTACGCGAACGGATTGAGAATCTGATCGACCCGAACACGCCGTTCCTCGAACTCAGCCCGCTGGCTGCATGGGGAACCGATGACCCGATCGGTGTCGGTGTCGCGTCGGGCATCGGCACGGTCGAAGGCGTCGAGTGCCTGATCACCGGTACTGACATGACGGTGCGCGGCGGCTCGGCCAACCCCACCACGTGGAAGAAGAGTCAGCGCTTCACCGAGATCGCCAAGGAAAACCGGCTGCCGGTCATCAATCTGAACGAATCGGCCGGAGCCGACCTACCCCGCCAAGCCGACCTGTTCATCCAAGGCGGAGCGAGCTTTCGTGACCTCACACAGCTGTCGCAGATGGGCATCCCGACGATCACGATGGCATTCGGCCCTAACACTGCTGGCGGCGCGTACACCCCGGGCACGAGTGACTACACGGTCTTCGTCAAAGACAGGGCAACCGCCTACCTCGGTGGCCCACCGCTGGTGCAGATGGCGATCGGCGAAGTGGTCGACGAAGAGTCGCTCGGTGGTGCCGATATGCACTCCCGTACATCTGGTCTCTCCGACTTTTTAGCCCAAGACGAAATGGATGCGCTCCGCATCACCCGCCAGATCGTGAAACATCTGCAGTGGAAGAAGCTCGGCCCGGGTCCGACCGAATCCCCTGACGAACCGATCTATGACCCTGCTGAATTGTTGGGTTGCGCCTCGGCTGATGTGCGTATCCCCTTCGATATTCGCGAGGTCTACGCCCGACTCCTTGACGGCAGCCGCTTCGAAGAGTTCAAGCCCCTGTACGGAGACAAACTCGTCTGCGGCTGGGCGTCGATTCACGGCTTCCCCGTCGGCGTGCTCGGCAACAACGGCATCCTCTTTTCTGAGGAGGCCAAGAAGGGTGCGCAGTTCATCCAGCTCTGCAACAAGACGAACACGCCGCTGGTGTTCTTGCACAACATCACGGGTTTCATGGTCGGCTCGAAGGCCGAGCAGGGCGGCATCATTCGCAACGGCGCCAAGCTCATTAATGCGGTGTCGAACTCGACCGTGCCGCACTTCAACCTCATGGTTGGGGCGAGCTATGGCGCCGGCAACTACGGCATGGCCGGCAAGGCCTACAACCCGCGCTTCATCTTTACGTGGCCCAACCATCGCATCGCCGTGATGGGCCCGAAACAGCTCGCCGGCGTCATGGACATTGTTGCTCGCAACAGTGCTGCCGGTCGCGGGGTCGAAGTCGACGAGGAAGCGCTACAAGCGCAAACTGCTGCACTTGAAGCCCAGATCGAACACGAGTCGACAGCGCTCTATTCGACCGGCCGACTGTGGGACGACGGGATCATCCATCCGGCTGATTCGAGAACCGTTTTGGGCATGGCCCTGTCAGCGGCGCACAGCAACGAAGTTGTTGGAGCCACGAGCTACGGCGTGTGGAGGCACTGAGATGACTGCATCAAATGAATTGACAGGATTGAGTGACCAGTGGGCCCCGCCCGAGGGCACCGATCCCGCGCCGCAGCGGCCAATTAACAAGTTGCTCATCGCCAACCGCGGCGAGATCGCCGTCCGGATTGCGCGTACCGCGCACCGGCTCGGCATGGGAACTGTCGGGGTGTACTCCGAGCCTGATGCCAACGCGCTGCACGTCGACAGTGTTGACGTCGCAGTGGCACTTGGCGGCGAGACCGCAGCCGAGTCGTACTTGCGCGGCGATGCGATCATTGCTGCTGCGAAGGCAACGGGTGCCGATGCGATCCACCCGGGTTATGGCTTCCTCGCGGAGAACGCGGTCTTTGCCCAGGCTGTCGAAGACGCCGGTTTGATCTGGGTTGGGCCGACGCCCGAACAGATCACACTGCTCGGCGACAAGGTTGCTGCCAAGCGAGCGGCCGTGGAAGCTGGCGTGCCAACCACCCCGATCTGGGAAGTCGGCGACGATGGTGCGGTGCCTGACGGGGTGCCCATGCCTGCGCTTGTTAAGGCTGCAGCCGGAGGCGGTGGGCGTGGCATGCGCGTCGTGACCGACCCGGTGCTTCTGGCTGAATCGATCCTCTCCGCGAGTCGCGAAGCCAAGGCTGCGTTCGGTGACGGTGCCGTGTTCATCGAGCCGTACATCGAACGCGGTCGACACATCGAAGTCCAAATCATGGGGGACCAGTACGGCCACGTCGTTCATCTCGGCGAGCGCGAATGTTCGATTCAGCGGCGCAACCAAAAGGTGATCGAAGAGTCCCCGTCATCTGGCATCTCGGAGGCGACGCGAGCGGCTGTCTGTGAGGGTGCTCTCGCTCTCGCTCGAGCCGTCCAGTACGTCGGTGCAGGCACCGTCGAGTTCCTCGTTGGCGAGTCAGATAACGGTCAGGTGATCAACTTCCTCGAGGTCAATACACGGCTGCAGGTCGAGCACCCGGTGACTGAAGAAGTGACTGGCTTCGACCTCGTCGAGATGCAATTGCGTGTCGCCTCGGGCGAACCGTTGGGGGTCTCGCAAGACGAAGTCACTGTCACTGGCCATGCCATCGAGGTGCGCGTGGTCGCGGAAAATCCGGCGACGAACTGGATGCCGTCGACCGGCGAAATCACTGCGTTCGATGTCAGCGACGATGTCCGCACAGACACCGGCATCCGTGCTGGTGCGGTGATTTCTCCGAACTACGATTCGCTCCTTGCCAAGGTCATTGCATACGCACCGACCCGCCACGACGCGGCTCGTTTGCTCGCCCGGGCACTTCGCACGTCGCAGGTCAAGGGCGTCGACACGAACATCGACATGCTCGTCGCAACGCTCGGAGAGCGCGACTTTCTCGCGGCGAAAACGCCGACGGCGTACCTTGCTGAGCATCCCGATGTCCTCACTCCGGCGGGTCCCGTCGGAGACGACCGGGTGGCACTTCTGCTGGCTGCGGTGTTTGCCGAAGAGCGGCGAACACGTGGCGACGACAAGCATCACGGTTTTGCACCCTCCGGCTTTCGCACCCTGCGAATCCAAGGCCAACGTCAGACCTGGACCGACGGTGCGACCGATCATCAGGTCGAATACGTGGTCGATTCGCGATCGACCGCGTCGGTGTCAATCGGTGCCTGGCCGACGCCGACTGATGACGGGGCGCTGGCGACCGATGAGCGCCGTGAAATTGTGGTCCGTCTCCTGGCCCGAACCGACGACCGTGAGGTGATTGAGGTTGATGGCGTCCGACATGCCGTCGACGTCTCCATCGACGGAGCGGCAGTCCGCACACGTAGTGCAGCGGGCTCGGTTGTTTTCACCCAGTTACCCCGATTCGTCGAGCACGAGCTGGACGACGCTGGCGGTGGCCCGGTGTGCCCGCTTCCCGGCACCGTCATTGCTGTCCATGTTGAAGTTGGTCAGACCGTCGGTGAAGGCCATGTCCTGATGGTGGTTGAGGCAATGAAGATGGAACACAAGATCACCGCAACCACAGCTGCCACGGTCGGCGAAGTGCGCTTTGCTGTCGGCGATCGAGTCGACCAGGGCGATCTTCTTGTCGCACTCGAGGCAACCGAATGAACTATTGCGCACGGGGTCAGGCCCCTTTCGCAACTCTGTGCCTCGGGAGCGTTCACGATGACTGACCCGATTCGCATCGCCAACTGCTCCGGCTTCTTCGGCGACAGGCCGAGCGGCGCGCTCGAGATGGTCGAGGGTGGGCCGATCGACGTCCTCACCGGCGACTGGCTTGCCGAGCTGACGATGCTGATCCTGAGCCGTATTCGCGCAAAGCGCCCTGGGCAGGGTTACGCACGAACGTTCGTCGGACAGATGGAACAGGTGATGGGCACCTGCATGGAGAAGGGCATCAAGGTGGTGTCCAACGCCGGCGGCCTCGACCCTGACGGCTGTGCCGAAGCGGTCAAGGACGTTGCCGACAATCTCGGCCTTAATCCCACGATCGCCTACGTGAACGGCGACGACCTCCTTTCGCGCATCCACGAACTGGCAGCAAGCGGAGCGCTCAAACCGTTCGCGGGATCCTCCGACCTGACACGATTAGGCAACCTCGATGCTTATGTCAGCGCCAACGCCTACCTCGGTTGCTTCGGCATCGTCGACGCGCTGACGCGCGGGGCCGACATTGTCATTACCGGCCGCGTCACCGACGCGGCTGTTGTCTGCGGCCCGGCCGCTTGGCACCACGGGTGGAAACGAACCGACCTCGATCAGCTCGCCGGTGGCGTGGTGGCTGGTCATCTCATCGAATGCAGCGCACAGGTGACCGGTGGCAACTACTCGTTCTTCACCGAGATCGAAGGCCGCGAAGAAGTCGGCGGACGCGCCCGATTCGGCTTTCCATGGGCCGATATCGCCGCCGACGGATCATCGGTCATTGGCAAGCACGACGGCAGTGGTGGCCAGGTCTCGGTCGGCACAGTGACCTCGCAGTTGCTGTACGAGATCGGGAGCCCCGCCTACCTTGGTCCGGACGTCACGGCGCGTTTCGACACCGTCGAACTCGAACAGATTTCGCCTGACCGAGTGAAGGTGTCCGGGACCCGTGGCGAGGCACCACCGTCGACACTCAAGGTCGCGATGAACGAGCTCGGTGGCTTTCGTAACTCGTTTACCGTGGCTCTGACCGGCCTAGACATCGCAGAGAAGGCTGAGCTGGCGAAGGCCGCATTCTGGGACGCCTGCCCGTATCGGCCGGAAGATTTCGAGTCGGTCACCAGCCGTGTGATTCCGACGAACAAGCCTGACCCTGCAACTCAGGAAGAGGCAACAGCGATCTGGCGTCTCACCGTCAAAGATCCCGACGACCGCAAAATCGGGCGAGCGTTTTCCGACGCCATGGTGCATACCGCACTTGCCGCGATACCTGGGCACTACGGCCTTGGCGGTGGGCCTGGCGCAGCGTCGCCTTTCGGCGTTTACCGCCCCGCAACCGTTCCGGCGGGCCTTGTCCCGCAATACGTCACGATTCTCGGCGATGACACCACCCAGATCGAATCCACTGTCACACTCGGGTTAGATCAACGTGTGACAGTCCCTCCAGCCAACACCGGTGTCACGCCGAGGTCAGATCTCGGTGTGACAGAACACGTTCCGCTTGGCAGTGTCTTCGGTACGAGGTCGGGCGACAAGGGTGGCAACGCGAACCTCGGCGTGTTCGCCCGTTCCGATGAGGCGTGGGAGTGGCTCGACAGCGAGCTGACGACCGAGATGCTCCAGGAACTCCTGCCTGAAACCGCAGGATTGCAGGTGGACCGCCATCGCTTGGCAAACGTCCGCTCACTTAACTTTGTGATTCACGACCTCCTCGACGAAGGCGTCGCGGCGTCAACGCGTCAAGACGCTCAGGCGAAGGCGCTGGGCGAATGGCTACGGGCTCGCCACGTCGATCTCCCCACCTCGCTGCTCTGAATCAGACGCGAACGGGGCGAGCGAAACGTGCGTGCACTGGCTGAGCCCAGCGGACGAGCGGTCCACCAATCGGCGTTGGCAGGCCGGGGGCGGTCATCGCGGAATCATCGAGTGCAATGAGTGTCGCGTCGTGGAAGGTCCATGGTTCGTGATCGACGGCGTGGAACCACAGTTGACCGAATGATTTCGCCACCGTTCCCCAACGAGCGGTCAAGAAGACGTCGAGTTCGGTTGGCTCGATTGGCTTGCCGATGTCGATGCTCACGTTGGTGAGCGCGGCAGGTGATCGTGGCCAGCGCCGACGTCGAGTCGCGTACGTGATTTTCGAGCCGTCGATGTCGAGCGTCATGTCGGCCCAGAAGTACGGAAACCCGATCAGCACTTTCGCGAATGCGACAACTGGTAGTCGCACGCAGTCGAGCGACAGGAACCACACGGCCCGGTTGCCGAGCGAGTCAACCACATAGGTCCGGACGTTTGTTTCTTCGAAGTCGGACACGTACGGCAGCTTCGGGAGGCACGTCGGGCCGGCCCGCCGCATCATGAACGGGACGAGCGACACCCAGGCCTTCCCGTCGAAGGTGTCGACGGTCAGCCCGTCAGGGAGCAGTGCTTGGACGGCGCTGGGCTCGTACGGCCAATGCAGGAAGGTCAGGTCGTGCCAGTCGTTCCGCAACCAGCCGCGCTTGATTGGATTGGGGCACGTGGCGGAAAGTGGCTTCGGATCCAAGGGTCGCCAGTCAGTCGGTGCGACGGATGGGGCCGTCGACGGGTTTTCCGAACACCTTGCGGTCGGCCGGCTCGTCGACATCGTCGTCGCGTTCGTCCATCCACTGGCGCATGACAGTCCAGGCGTAGATGCCAGTCGAGTGGCCATCGGACCAATCGAGGCTGAGCCCCCAGGCGCCGGCGAGTTCGGCGTCGGTGATCGAGATCGGGCCGCCTTCCATGACGGACTGGCTCACGGGTTCGCCCTTCTGGCGTCGCGAGTTGCACTCGGCGCATGGGCAGGCGAGGCGAAGGGGAGCCAGTTCAAAGCGGGCAATGACACCGTCTTCGAACTCGATCTCGACGTGCGACGCCCGATCGACTTCGATGTTGAGAACGTCGTGGCGAGCCATCGACCTGAGGCTACGGCGGTCACACTGTGCCTGGCACAGAGTGACCGGTCAACCATTAGCCCAGGATCAGTTCGGCGTAGTGCGGGAGCATCATTGCGGGGCCGCTGAGCAGTAGTTCGGTGATGCAACTGTCTTCCCACTTACTCAATTCTTCTTTGATCTTTCCGGCCGGACCGACGAGCGCGACATCTTCAACCATCTCAAGCGGGATCGATGCGGCGGCCTCGGCCTTTTTGCCTTCGAGATAGAGGTTCTGAACCTTGTCGGCAACGTCGCCGTAGCCCATGCGTTCGAACACCTCGTAGTGGAAGTTTGCGCCCTTTGCGCCCATGCCGCCTGCGTACAGAGCGAGGAATGGGCGGATCATGTCGGCACATTCCTGGACGTTGTCGCCCGGCACAATCGAAACGGTCGCTGTCACTTCGAAGCGATCCTTCTTGGTCGGGTCGCCCGATGCTGCGAAGCCCATGTCGAGCTGATCGCGATACCAGGCGTCTTCTTTCGGCGAGAAGAACAGCGGGAGCCAGCCGTCGGCGATCTCGGCCGACAGCGCGACGTTCTTTGGTCCCTCGGCGGCGAGGTAGATCGGGATGTCGTTGCGCAGTGGGTGCACCGTTGGCTTGAGGGCCTTGCCGAGGTTGGCGCCGCCGTCGAACGGCAGTTGGTAGTGCTTGCCGCTGAACTCGACGGGGGCCTCGCGGGCGAATACCTGGCGCACGATGTCGATGTACTCACGTGTCCGCTCAAGTGGGCGCGGGTACGGCTGTCCGTACCAACCTTCGACGACCTGTGGGCCAGACGCACCGAGCCCGAGGATGAAACGACCATCCGAGAGATGGTCCATGGTGAGTGCGGCCATCGCCATGGCGGTTGGCGTGCGCGCCGACATTTGAGCGATCGCGGTTCCCAACTGCAGGGTCTTGGTCTGAGCGCCCCACCAGGCGAGCGGCGTGAGGGCATCGGAGCCGTATGCCTCGGCGGTCCACACTGAGTTAAAACCGAGATTCTCGGCCTCCTGGACTGCTTCGAGCGCACCTTTCGGCGGGCCGGCCGACCAGTATCCGGTGTTGTATCCGAGCTTGAGATCTGACATGTGTAGATCGTAGGTGAACGCGGACCGCGGGAATTAGTCCTGCCTGAAGTGCGTCGCGCAGGCCATGATGTGTGGATGAGTGGCGAGAACGACGATCGACTGGTGGTGACGAACTCGGTCCGCATCCCGCAGTACGAGTTGCAGGAGAACTTCTCGGCGTCGGGCGGCCCGGGAGGTCAGCATGCGAACAAGGCGGCGACCCGTGTCGAGTTGACGCTCAACCTGACCACCTCGTCCGCCTTCAACGAGTCCGAGCGTCGACGCGTCATCGACAAGCTCGGAGAGGTCGTTCGCGTCGTTGCAGATGACGAACGCTCACAACTCCGCAACCGAACGCTCGCAGCTGAACGAATGGCCGCGAAGTTGCGCGATGCGCTGCACGTGCAACGGAGGCGTCGAGTAACGAAGCCGACGCGTGGTTCCCAGCGTCGTCGACTCCAAGCGAAGTCGGAGCGATCAGAAGTCAAACAGCAGCGCCGCCGACCGGCCAGCGACGAATAGTTGCCAAAGGCGGCCCGGGCCGCCGCTGACGGTGTTGCTTGAGAGCGATTGAGGTGACAGCCCGGGGGGTCTGTCTCAAGGTCTATCTCGAGGTCGAGCTGTGCCGTTTCGTCGACGTCGTGTCCGGTGAAAAGTTTTCGGCGAGGTGGGGGAATGACGGTTCGGTTGCCACGGCCACGGCGTCGATAGTCGATAGTCGGAAATATTCGTGCGGTCGAAGAACCGAATCCCTGCGCGCCGATGGTCGAGTCGTCAGGCGTCGATGTCGGCAGCGACACTACGAGCGAGCGTGGTGAGGCGTCGGCGGTAGCCGGCAACGGCTGGAGTGTCGAATTTGAATCCCTTGGGTGAGAGCTCGAGCACCTCCGCCCACTCTGCTCGTCGGGCACTCGCTGCCTGCCCACGGCCTGGGGATGCCTCGGTGAGGAACGTTGCGAGCCCGGTGCGAAGTCGTCTGACCACGTGCTGGATCTCCTGGGCTGTGTCAGCGCTCTTGGCGCTCATGATCTCCTCGGAGTGCTCGGACGCCGCCATCTGCTCCCACAGGTCTCCTTCGAAACGCTGCAGGAAGCCGTCGAGTCGTTGCGCATTCGTCCCGTCATTGTTCAGTGCCTGAAGAGCGCTGTCGACGTGATCGTTGAAGAGGGCCACGAAGGCTGACGCGTAGATGTCGCCCTTGTTTCGGAAGTACTGGTAGAGCGCCGGTCGCGACATGCCAGCTGCGTCAGCGATGTTGGCCATCGACGTTGCCGAGAAGCCGCGTTCGGAGAACTGGGCGATTGCTGCGGCGTGGATGGCCCGGCGTTGCGGGTCGCCGCGTTGGTCGGTGCGATCGTTGGACGCCGCGACTGTCCCTTCGTGCGTCACCATGTGACTAGCTTGACACATTCAGCCGATTATGTCAGCCTTTGGCTCCTGACATTTTGGAACAAAATTGTCAGGGACCGTCCGCCCACGAAAATGCAGGAGTAACCCGATGACTCGACTCGGCTATCAGATCCCGAACTTCACATACCCAGGAATCGAGGGTGCCGACATCTTCAGGAACGTCGTTGCGCAGGCCCAGGCAGCCGAAGCTGCCGGGTTCGATCGTGTCTTTGTGATGGACCACTTCTATCAACTCCCCGGGATCGGCGCTCCTGACGAGCCGATGTTCGAGTGCTACACGATGCTGTCGGCACTGGCGCAGCACACGGAGACGGTCCGGCTTTCTGCGCTGGTCACCGGTAACACCTACCGTCACCCCACGCTTCTCGCGAAGGCTGTCACGGCACTCGACCATGTTTCTGGTGGCCGAGCAACTCTCGGAATCGGAGCTGGCTGGTTCGAACTCGAGCACAACTCACTCGGCTATGAGTTCGGCACCTTCACCGACCGATTCGAGAAGCTGGAAGAGGCGCTCCAGATCATTGGACCGATGCTGCGCAACGAGAAGGTGAGCCTCGACGGCAAGCATTATCAGGTGAGCGACGCAATCAATTCGCCGGCACCGCTGTCGAAGATCCCGATCATGATCGGTGGCTCGGGCGAGAAGAAAACGCTCCGCATGGTTGCCCAGTACGCGGACGAATCAAACCTGGTCGGCACCGCCGCAGCCGATATCCCACGCAAGCTCGCCGCGCTCGACGAGCACTGCGAGCGACTCGGCCGCGACCGCTCCGAAATCGACGTCACCTGCCTGCAGATGGTTGTCGTCGCTCCCACGATGGAAGAAGCCGAGGCCGACATGGCTGAGATTGCAGCGGTCAAGGGTTGGAACGCAGAGGTCATGGAGATGGCCAAGTCGATCCTCGTCTTCGGCGACGCTGATACGGTCGGCGAGCAACTGCAGACCGTGATGGACGCCGGCGTCGACGGGCTCACGGTGGACCTCCCGGTCAACGGGCACAAACTCGACCGCATCACGCTCCTTGGCGACATTGGCCTCGCGGCCACGGCGAACTGATCGGGGCGATTGTCATGCGCATTCTCATCACCGGAAGCAACAGCGGGTTCGGCAAGCTCGCCTCACTCACACTCGCTCGTCAGGGGCACCACGTCATAGCGACCATGCGGTCGGTCGACAAGGGTGCGGCGTTGCGGGCCGAGGCGGCAGCCGAGGGGCTCGACATCGAACTTCGCCAACTCGACGTGTGTGAACCCGACTCGATTGCGGACGCGCTCGCCGATGCCGCCGACATCGATGGGCTCGTTAACAACGCCGGTTTCGAGGTGCAGGGTGCGCTCGAGATGATCGACGACGAACTGATGCACCGCCAACTTGACACCAACGTTCTCGGGCCGCTTCGTCTGATTCGATCGGTGAAGCCGGCGTGGCGTGAGCGCGGGCACGGCGTCATTGTGAACGTGAGCAGCGTGGTCGGGCGGGCAGCCTCGCCGTTCGGCGGAGCGTACGCCGCGTCGAAGCACGCACTCGAGGCCATGTCGGAAGCGCTGCACTGGGAGGTGTCGTCCGCCGGCATCCGAGTGCGAGTGATTGAGCCCGGTCGGTTCCCGACCACCGACTTCGGGTCCAACATTGTCCGGCCGGACGGATGGGAAGGGTCAGCCTTCGAAGCCAAAGCGTTGTCGCTCCGCGAGGCGCTCACAAATCTCGACTCGGGTGAACCCGCCGACCCCCAGACGGTGGCCGACGCCATTGCGTTCGCAGCGACCGACCCCGAGGCGCCGTTCCGCATCGTTGTTGGAGACGATGCGAACCTGATCGTCGGCGCGAAGACTGCGATGTCGTTCGAAGACTTCGAGCAAACCATGCGCTCCACCATCAACTGGTATGAGTGAACAGCCCGGCGAGAATGCTCAGCGATCGTTTGCAGTTCGCCCGTGGCCCGGGCTTTGTTGGTTGAGAACGCCCGAGATCCTCACACCTCACGTACCTGCACCATATTTCCGGCTTGGCGACATCTCCTGCTGCCGCAGCGGTGGCACGTCGCACGCCATGCAGAGGTTGTCTGCTTCGCATGTCTCAGCAACGGACTTCAAGAACGTGGTCTTGCCAGCGCTACTAGGAACAATCGCCGCTTGCCTCGGGCTTATGCGGTGAAGGTGACCGGGAGCTTGTCTGGGCCGAAGATCGCGGTGCCAGGAGGCTTCCACTGCACGCCGTCGGCCAGTTTCAAGTCAGGCATGCGGCGAGCGAGGATCGGTAGTGCTTCTTGCAGTTCGGCCCGTGCGAGCCACGCACCGAGGCAGTAGTGAATACCCGAGCCGAGCGTGAGATGCGGCGAACCAGCCGGCTCTTTGCGGATGTCGAAGGTCTCGGCGCCTGGGAACGTGCCCTGATCCCGGTTGCCGGTGGCGGTTGACGGAAAAATGAAAGTGCCCGCAGGAAAAAGAATGTCACGGTAAACGATGTCTTCACTTGCGAATCGGCCGGTGCCACGGATTGCACCGAAATAGCGCATCGACTCCTCGACGGCGCGTGGTGCGATATCGGGATCGTCGGCCAGCAGCTTCCACTGATCAGGATGCTCAGCGAAGAGGGCGACCGAGCAGCCGAGCTGATTGCGAGTGGTGTCGGTGCCGCCGATGATCACAGCGTTGACCATCATCAACAGTTCCTCGGCATCGAGTTTGTCACCGTCCTCTTCGGCCGCGATCAGGTCGGTCAGCAGGTCTTCGCGCGGGTCGTTGCGGCGTTCGGAAATCATCTGCAGGGTGTATTCGTTAAGTTCGTTACGAGCGGCCTTGATGATGTCGAGTTCGTCAAGCACGTTGGCGTTGAATACGCGGAGCACGTCTTCGGCCCAGCGAGAGAATAGTTGCCAGTCTTGCTTTGGCGCACCGAGCAATTCGCAGATGATCGGAATTGGATATGGCTCGGTGATGTCGGCAACGATGTCAGCAGTGCCAGACGCTGCGACCGGGTCTATTAACCCGTTCATCACCTCGCGCATGAACGGCCGAAGTCGGTCAGCAGAACGTGGTGAAAATGCCTTGGCGACCAAGCGACGAAGGCGAGTGTGTACATCACCTTCGGCGGCAAGGATCGACGGCTTGTCACGGTTGCCGATTAACTCGGGGTCGGTGATCCCGCGCATCTCGGGGATCTTCGAAGCTGCGTTGTGCCAACGCTTGTCGCGCAAGACCGCGGTGACGTCGGCGTAGCTGAGGATCGAGTAGCCAAACAGGCTGCGTGCGATCCACGTGTCGTCGGCGAGTTTGGTCATCGCGGCCAACACTTCTTCGTGGGGCATCTCGAAGAGCCTCGGATCGATGACCGGGAGATCCATCTCGGTGACCAGCGTCGGTGATGTAGCGGTGCCCATTTGAGGAGACTAGAGAATGAGGACCGACGATGCTGGGGTCGGCCTCAGGCTTCGAACGGGCTGACGGCAGTTGCGTCGAGGGACGCCGCCACAATCTCGTTGGTGTACACGCCGTTGACAGTGTTCAGGCCGTGTGCCAGAGCCGGGTTCATTCGTGCGGCGCCGACGGCACCGCCGAGTGCAACCTGCAGCTGGAAGGGGAGGGTCGCGTTGGTGAGCGCGTAGGTACTGGTATGTGGCACGGCACCCGGCATGTTGCCGACCGCGTAGTGCACAACGCCATGCAGCTCGAAGACGGGCTCGTCGTGCGTGGTTTCGCGGGTTGTGGCAATGCAGCCACCCTGGTCGACGGCAACGTCGACGATGACGGCACGTGGTTTCATCTGCCTGACGAGTTCATCGCTCACCACGATGGGGGCGCGGCCGCCTGCAACCAGTACGGCACCGATCACGAGGTCGGCCTCCATGACGGTCCGCTCGATCGATCCCTGGTTCGACGCAAGTGTCGAGATGCGACCCTTGTGGATCTGGTCGACGTAGCGCAGGCGTTCGAGGTTCTTGTCGAGCACGGTGACTTCGGCTTCCATGCCAGCTGCGATTACAGCAGAGCTCCAGCCGACGTTGCCGGCGCCGAGCACGACGACTTTGGCCGGGCTGACGCCAGGAACGCCACCCATCAGGACGCCGCGTCCGCCCTTGTGACGCTCGAGGAAGTGAGCACCCATTTGCGGCGCGAGGCGGCCAGCGACCTCACTCATTGGAGCGAGAAGAGGGAGCGTACCGTCGGCTAGTTGCACGGTCTCATAGGCAACGCTGGTGGTTTTGGCTGTAAGCAGTGCCTCGGCGACGGCAGGGTACGCCGCGAGGTGAAGGTAGGTGAAGAGCGTCAGATTTTCACGCAAGTACTGGAACTCCTCGGCTTTCGGCTCTTTCACTTTGAGCACCATTTCTTGGGCCCATGCATCGGCAGCAGTCGGCACGATGGTGGCGCCAGCAGCGATGTAGTCCTCGTCCATAATTGATGCGCCGACGCCCGCTCCAGCTTGGATGCGCACCTGAATACCGCGAGCATCGAGCTCGCGGACACCGTCGGGTGTGAGGGCCACACGGTGTTCGGCGGTCTTCACTTCGGTCGGCACGCCGACGGTCTTGATCACTGGTGCAGTCATGGTCTTCATGGTGCGCCAATTGTCACACTCGTTTGCGGCGCGTTTCCCTGGAAGAATGTCGAAATGGACATGCAATCCTCAGGTCTTGACGCCATTGATACTCGAATCCTCGGTGAGATGCGTCATGACGCACGAATCAGCTGGCGTGAGCTCGGCGATCGCGTCCATCTCGCCCCAACGTCGGTCGCCGATCGGGTCAAGCGACTTGAGCAGCAAGGCGTGATCACAGGCTACGAAGCTCGGATCGACGCCGCAGCGATTGGTCGGACCGTCCAGGCGATTGTTGACGTGAGCCTGGTTCCAGGTGATGGAGCAGATGCCTTCGAGCAGCGCATCGCGGCTCGTGATGAAGTGGTCTTCGCGGCGTACGTGACTGGCTCGGCTGACTACAAGATCATCGTTGAATGCGTCGGTGCGCCCGGTCTCGACGCATTCATCCGGTGGGTTCGAGCCGATGAAGTGGTGGCGCGAACCGAATCGCAATTGATCCTGCGCACGATCCTCGACTGATCGATCTCGCCTCCGATCTCGCCCAGCGGTTGCCAGCAACCGAGCGGTCTACTTTCGCCGTTATCGTCGCCATTGGTGGCAAGCAGAAATTACTACGACGTGCTGGGAGTCCACTCCACGGCAGATGCTGCCACGATCCGAACTGCGTATCGCAGCCTCGCCCGTGACTACCACCCCGACCGTATAGCTCACAGTTCGGCTGCTGGCTCGAACAGCATGTCGGCGATCAACGAGGCCTACCGGATACTCAACGACCCTGGCCGCCGTGCCATGTACGACCGCTCGCTCAGCGGCGGTCAAGCCAACACGCAACGGCCGACGTCGGCCCCTCGTGCTGAGTCTGAGACAGCCGAACAATGGAATATCGGCGGCGACGTCTATGCCCGGCCAGCCCGTATCCCGTGGCGTTCGCTGCTGGTGTTCAGTTCCGTCGCGATCGTTGCGATCGTCGTCCTTGCACAGTTCGGCCAACCGACTGGGCCGCAACCGCCCGACGGGATTCTGCGCAACGGCGATTGCGTGCAGATTCTGGACAACGGCGACGCCCGTGAAATTGCGTGTACCGGCATCGAGGACATGATCGTGCGTGCGTTCAACCCGACCTTCGACGCATCGTGCCCTGGTCGGACCGTGCCACATCGCGACCGCCTCGGAATGGGTGTGGCGTGTATCGAACTTCCCGATCTGGCGAGCCAGGGCTGACCGAAACAGGGGTGTTGGAAGCGCCGAGCGCTGCTAGCTTTGTGCCCCGCACGGGCGATTAGCTCAGATGGTAGAGCGCCTCGTTCACACCGAGGAGGTCACAGGATCGATGCCTGTATCGCCCACCCGTGGAAGCCCTGGTCAGAGCACATGCTCGGATCGGGGCTTTCGACGTTTTCGGCTCCGACGAGGCCGCTGGGGTTCATTTGGAGTTTGCCGGCGTGCAGCGCGCCCTATGTAGGTGACCACCACGAGTTGAAGTTCATGGCCCAGGGCTTCGAGAAGCAAGAGAGACAGGAAGCGAAAGCGCGGCGGAGCCTGTACAGCCTCGGACGCGAAAAACGCCCCGCCCTGGCCGAACGCAAAGGTTGCTAACACCACACCCGATGGCGGCGTGGGGCTATGGTCAGGCGTCATGGATCGATTGTGCGAACGCCCCGGGTGTTCCGATCGTGCATCGGTCGCCTACGGGATGAGCGCCGAAGACTTGGTTTTCTGGCTTGACCGACTCAACGAGGCTGCATCCTCTGAAGTCGGCGTGCTCTGCCAGCGACACGCCGACACGATGGTTGTTCCTGGGAGCTGGACTCTTGACGATCTACGCGACCCTGACTTGCACCTGTTCCGGCCGCCTGCCGCGGTGGAGCAGCCCCGTTCGCGAATCCGTCGAACACGCGGTTACGACGCCAGCGAAGCCGAACAGCTTGAGCTTTGCGTCGGGCCTGCGCCCGGTCCTGCAACAGAAGGCGCAACAGAGAGCGCAACAGAAGTCGCAACGGAAGGCGCAACAGAAGGCGCAACAGAAGGCGAGCCCCAGGCCTGGTCGCCCAACTTCGATACCGCCGACGACCTCGGTGGTCTGCTGTCGGCGAGTAGCCCGTTGCTCTCGCGTGCGTTCCGGGGAGCTGGCCGGCCGCGGGAGTCTCCGGGCAACAGCTGATGGAAATCCGTCGCAGCCTTGTCGCTGCGTGCACCCCCGACGAGATGTTTTCACGGGTCGAGGACCTCGCTTGCTATCCGGAGTGGATGCGAATGGTGCACGGTGTCACGCCCGACGCAAGCGTTGGGCCTGGGGAGGCGATGGCCTGGGATGTCGAGCTACGCGCCCAGGTCGGACCATTCGCCCGCTCGAAGCGGCTTCGGATGGTGCGCACCGAACACGATGTTCCGAACCGCGTCGCCTTTGAGCGATCGGAACTTGACGAGCGATCACACTCGGTCTGGGTGCTGCGCGCCACGATCGACCCGGCACCACAGGGTAAGACGGGCCAGACAGGCCTGACGATGGAGTTGAACTATGGCGGCGGGCTCTGGACAGGAGCGGTGCTCGGGCGAGTGCTTGACGACGAAGTCAGACGGGGGAGTGAAACCCTTCGTCAGCTGGTTACTGACATGCCCACGCGTTGAGCCGACCGTCGTGCCGACGTTCGGGTTCGAGTGGAAGGCCGAAACACTCCTTGAGTGACGCTGCAGTCAGTGTCTCGTCCACCGTGCCTCACGTCGGACGATCGTGGAAGGCCATGATTTGCATCAACGTGGTCTTGCCCGAACCGTTGGCCCCAAGAATCACCCGGTGCTGATCATCCTCAACTCTGTAGCTAATCCTGCCGATGACAGTGGTGTCGTCAAGACGGACATGGATGTCCTTCAGTTCCAGCGTGGCCGAGGGCGTTCCTACGATTTTCATCACCACCCGCTTGAGATGGCCGTAGCCAACCCCACAATGCCAACTTCACTTTCACGGAAAATGTCTACAGCCCGCTCCGTTCGGGCCGCCCGCGCCACTTTTGCCGCCCGGGCCAAGCGCCGAGCCAATGTCGCCCGCCCCGTACGTCGTCGCCTGGCGGGACACTTCGGCCTGGCGGTCATCTGCTTCGCCTCGCTCGTCCCGATCTCGGCCACTGCCAGGGCCGATGAGACCAATGCGGAGCAAGCTGCCCGTGAAATCCAGGCAGCACGCGAGCAGGCCAATGCGGCTGCCGAGGCCTACTTCCGGGCTGAGTCTGACCTCGAAGTTCTCGAAGATGATCTGATCTCACTTGAGTTGGAAAGCGATCGGCTGCAGGCCTCTGTCGATCTGCTGCGTCGCGATGTCGAGTCCGTCGCCGTTGCTCGATTCGTGAGCAGCGGTGTCGCAGGCATCCCTCTTCTGACCGGCATTCAGGCGCCTCAGGATCAGGTTCAGGCCGAAGTTTTTGTTGACGTGCTGACGAATACAGGGAGTGAGATTCTCGACCGGTACGCCGTTGCGCAGAAAAAGCTGGTCGTCAACGAAGTCGAACTCAGCGAACACGAACGCGACATCGAAGCACAGAAAATCGTGTTCAGCCGGCTGCAAAGTCAGGCCGAGGACGAAGTCGTCCGACTCCGAAAAATTGAAGAAGGACGCCTCGACGACGAAGCGGTGCAACGAGCCCTCGCTTCCCAACTCGCAGAAGAACGCGCTGACCTTGAAGAGCAAGCCCGGCGTGAAGCCGAGGCGGCTGCACGTGCGATCCCCGACCCGGGTGCAGAGCTCCCTGCCCCGACAACGGCCATTGAGCCGCCACCGACGACACGTGGCGGGGCTTCCGACGGCACAGATGGGGCCGACGCTGGGGTGGGGCCAAACATCGATCTCACGCCAGTCGAAACCACTGAGTCAACCTGGGCTGTGCGCACAAACAAAGGCGCCTCGGGCGGGACAAGTGGTGGCCGAACTGGAACGGGCGGCACCGGCAGCAATCCGCGTCCGGTCGATACCGGAGCTGGCTATATCGATGCGATTGTCTGCCCGATGCCGGGTTCGGCGTACGGTGACACGTGGGGTGCGCCACGATCGGGCGGTCGCAAGCACGAGGGTGTCGACATGATCGCCCCGCGAGGCGTTCCGATCTACGCCGTCGCGAGTGGCTTGGCCACCTTCAAGTTCAACACGCTTGGCGGCAACGCGGTATCGCTCGTCGGCGACAACGGAACCCGCTACTACTACGGACACCTCGACAGCTACGAGGGCTTCAGTCGACCTGTGCTGCAAGGTGAGATCATTGGCTACAACGGTGACACCGGCAATGCGCAGTTCAGTACGCCGCACCTCCACTTCGAGATTCACCCAGGGGGTGGCCTTGCAGTGAACCCGTACGCTTCGGTGCGCATCGCTGGTTGCTGATCTGGCATTGTCGTTACTATGGCGAGTTTGGAAGTCCAGGCGTTGGCCTCACTCCTCAGCTCGGCACTCGACGATGCGACCATCACCGACCTGACTCGGCTCTCCGGAGGAGCGTCACGCGAGACGTGGCGGTTTGCGGCGGACGGGGCGCCCCGAGTGACGCAATTGCAGCGCACAGGCGATATCCGAGACATGCTCGTCGAAGCAGCGGTGGTCGGTGCAGCGCATACCGGTGGTGTGCCGGTACCTGAAGTTCACGTGGCGCGGCGGCTTCCGGATGGCAGCGCGTTCATGATCGTGGAAGCAATCGACGGTGAAACGATTGCCCGAAAGATCCAACGCGATGACCAGTTCGCGAGTGCCCGAGCACGGTTCGCCGCTGACTGTGGCGGAGCGCTCGCGGGGGTTCACCAGCTTGATCCGTCGGCGGTTGACGGTCTTGTCGATACCGATCAAGTCGCGTTCTACACCGACCTACTCGATGGCCTCGGCCAGCCGCACCCAACCTTCGAACTGGTGCGTAACTGGCTGATTGCGAACCGTCCCGAACGATCCCGTATGACGATCGTGCACGGCGACTTCCGCCTCGGCAACCTCATTGTCGACGGCGGCGGGTTGCGTGCGGTGATCGACTGGGAGCTTGCACATCTGGGCGACCCGAACGAAGACCTCGGTTGGCTTTGTGTCAAAGCTTGGCGCTTCGGTGGCGCGCCGCCGGTCGCGGGTATCGGCGCTCAATCGGACCTGTTTGCGGCCTACGAAGCCGCGGGCGGCGGCTTTGTCGACCCGGACGCCGTGTTCTGGTGGGAAGTCCTCGGCACGTGGAAGTGGGGGATCATGTGCATCCTGCAGGCCAACGCACACCTGTCGGGCGCAGCCAGAAGCCATGAGCTTGCCGCGATCGGACGGCGAGTGTGCGAAAACGAGTTCGACCTACTCACGATGCTGGAGCGTCGCTGGTGAGTGCCACACCGCACGACGCACCGAGCGCGGCCGAACTGGTCGAGGCAGTTCGAGAGTGGCTTGAGCGCGACGTCCTGACGTCAACCGATGGGCGTCTGAAGTTTCACACCCGCGTCGCTGTCAACGTCCTGGCAATCGTCGAACGCGAACTCAGCCTGGGTGACGAACACGTTGCTCGTCACGCGGCTCGACTCACCTCGCTCGGCGTGGAATCTGATGCCGAACTCGCGGCAGCGATTAGGTCCGAATCAGTTGCCGTCGAGCCGGACGTGCTGCGCGCAGCCCTCTTTGACTCGGTGGTTGACAAACTCAGGGTGGCCAACCCGAAGTACCTCGAGAGCTGAGCCGCTCAGGGCTTCACGGTGATACGGACTGGCTTGTCGACAACGGGCTGGCCCGCTGCCAACTGGCCGCAGGCAGCATCAATGTCGGTGCCGCGATTTTGCCGAACCGTTGCGTTGGCGCCGAAGTCTTCGAGTGCATCGCGGAACGCGTAAACCTTTTTCAGCGGAGTCCCCTTCGTGGGGTAGCCCGGCGTCGGGTTCAGCGGGATGAGATTCACGTGGGCGTGAGGCTGCATCCGACGGCACAGTGCGGCTAACTCGCGAGCATCGCTCGTCCGGTCATTGACCCCGTCGATCATCGCCCACTCGAAGCTGACACGTCGGTTCTTTACTTGCAGATAGTCGTTGCAGGCGCTAATCAAGTCGTTGATCGGGTAGCGCTTGTTGATGGGGACCATCTCGGTCCGCAGTTCGTCGTTGGCGGCATGCAGCGAGACGGCGAGGTTGACGGGAAGCGGCAGATCTTTGAGCGCGCGAATACCTGGAATCAAGCCGACCGTTGAGATCGTGATGTGGCGTGCGGAAAGGCCGATGTCACCGTGGATGCGCTCGACGGACTTCCAGACAGGTCCGAGGTTGGCCATTGGCTCACCCATGCCCATAAACACGATATTGCTGACGCGCCGGTCGACCGCTTTGGCGCTCTGGGCTGCTCGCACAACCTGCTCAACGATCTCGCCAACCGTGAGATGCCGGGTAAACCCGGCCTGACCGGTGGCACAGAATCCACACGCCATGGCGCACCCGGCCTGGCTGCTGACGCAGACGGTGGCCCGGTCGGCATACAACATCAGCACGGTCTCGACGCGACTGCCGCCGTCAAGTTCCCAGAGGAACTTCACGGTGTCGCCGGTTTCATCAACCGATTCGGTGACCAGCGTCAGCGCAGTGGGGAGCTCTCGATCGAGACGCTCGCGTAGCTTCTTGGGCAGGTTCGTGATGTCAACCGGGTCAGCGAGCTGTGTGTACAGCCCTTCCCACAGTTGGTCGAGGCGGTACCGAGGCTCGCCGTCGAGGCGCTCGCCAAGTTCGTCTCGGGTTACGTCGTATCGTGTCGGCGCAGCCACTCCATCACGCTACCCGCACCTCGCGACCCATACCGAGCTACCCACAGCGAACATCGACATTGAATCCAAACGAAGTCAGTTGAGAGTGAGCTGGTCAGCTGATATGCGGCGCGGCGAGCCGTTCGTAGTCGGCAATTCGGGTGCGAACGACGTCGAGGCTGGCGCTCCAGAAGGCCTCGTCGGTCACGTCAAGGGAGAATGCCTGGCCGAGTTCCTCGGCGGTGTCCATGCCGGCACGCGACAGCAATGTGTCGTACCCATCGCGGAATCGCTCGGGATCGTCTTGGTACCGAGCAAAGAGCCCGAGGCCGAAGAGGAGGCCGTACGTGTACGGCCAGTTGTAAAAATGAGAGCCGTAGTAGTGCGGCTTGAGCAGCCACATATAGGGGTGCGCCGTCGACTGATCGATGCCATTTCCGTAGGCGGCAAGCTGCGCTTCGGTCATCATCTCAGAGAGCTCGCCGGGGCTCAGCGTGCGTCGCTGGCGACGGGCGAAAACCTCGGTTTCGAAGAGGAAACGCGAATGAATGTCGACCACGACCTGGTTGGTGCCCTGCAGGTCGATGTCGAGCAACGCGAGTCGTTCGTCTCCATCGAGGCGTGCGAGCCCGGCCTCGACAACGAGCGTTTCGCAGAAGATGCTCGCTGTCTCGGCGAGTGCCATCGGGAGGCGGCGCTGTAATGCCGTTCGCCCGGCCAGCGTCGTGTTGTGATAGGCGTGTCCAAGTTCGTGGGCCGTGGTCTGGGCGGATTCAGCGGATCCCGACCAGTTCAACATCACGAGTGAGCGGTCGCCTCCAAATGGCATACAGAACGCGCCGCCTTGTTTACCATCGCGTGGCTCAGCGTCGATCCATTGCTCGTTGACGGCCCGGTCGACAAGACCGCCGAGGCCGGGACTGAATTCGCCGAAGGCGTTGCGAACAATGGCGAGGCCTTGATCCCAGGAGACGTCGCCTGCGGCCACCGGTAGCGGTGCGACGAGATCCCACCAGGGGAGCCCACGTTCGGGGGCGTGGCCGTGCAGCTGCGCCTTGACCTGCATCCACCGACGGAAGTCAGGGAGCGAGGTTGTCACCGCCGACTGCATGGCTTCGAATGTTGCCCTGCTGACGCTGTTCCCGAAGAGTGACGCATCGAGCGGCGACGTCCAATTTCGACGGCGGTTGATGACGTTTGCATCGCCCTTGATCGCGTTCATTGCCGCAGCGACGGGGACTTCGACCCTGGGCCATGCGGCAAGCTCGGCGTCATAGGCAGCACGACGCACTGACGGGTCAGCATCGGTCGCGAGGCCGCGCACGGCAGGCATCGGCAACGTTGCGGGGCCATCCGGCAGATCGACCTCGGCGGTCAACTGCGACGTGACGTCGCTTTGCAGACGCCCCCACGCTCCGGACCCTGTCGTTGAGAGCTCGGCGTAGAGATGCTCTTCGGACTCAGACATCTGATGGGTCGCGCGTTCGGCGAAGCGGCTGAGCGGGCCGATGTGGTCGCGTGCCTCGGTGGACACGGCAGCGAGGTCGTCGGCGCCAAGCGACTTGACCCACTCGGCCAGCCGGGCAAGCAGCGGACGCATTGCCGCACCGACCACGTCGATCTCGCTCATCAGCGACTGCGCCTCCGCGTTGCGCGAGTCGGTCGACACGGTCGCGTAGACGTAGGCGTCGAGCAGGTCGAGGTCGTCACTGACGCGGTTGAACTCGATGATCGCCCGATCTGCAGCAGTTCCGTCAACATCTGTGAGCGTGCGTTGGTCGGTGGCGCGGATGTTGAGTTCGTCGAAGAGGGCGATCAGCCGCTCGACGTCAGCGATCGATCGTTCCTTCGCATCGCTGAACGAGCGGGAGCCGAACGACTCGTGGACATCGGCGACATTCCAACGCGGGAGTGGATCGGCTGGTTCGGTTATCGTCACGGGTGTTCTCCAGAATTCCGCGGGGCGAGCGCCGCATCGTGTTACAGGAGCGGGCCCTTAGCAGGCGCCGCGGGTGTCAGGAACGGGTATCGACGACGGGGCGACGTCGGTGACGAAGGCAGCGTTGGTCGCAGAAACGGTGAAGCCGAGGCGTTCGTACATCGTGACAGCTGCAGCGTTGTCGGCATCGACGTAGAGCAGGGCGGTGGTGATGCCTTGACCTGCAAGATGCTCGAGTCCGGCGAGCGTCAGTTGCTTGCCGAGGCCGAGCCCGCGGAAGTCGGGGTCGACCGCAATGACATAGATCTCGCCGACTCGTTCGCTACCAGGATCGACGGGCTCGTGGACCTTGGTCCAGCAGAAAGCAGCCATTCGACCGTCGCGTTCATGAACACGGAATCCGGTTGGATCGAACCAATCTTCACCCCGACGCTGGCAAAAGGTGTCGAGGGTCCAGTCGCCCTGTTCGCCGTGATCTGCGAAGGCTCGGTTGTTGACCGACAACCAGCTCTCGTCGTCGGTTCCCGGACGGAAGTCGCGTGTTTCAACGGTGACATCGAAGTCGGCTGGCAGCGGACGACGCATCTGGAAGAGGGTCCGATCGGCGTGCATCCCAGCATCGGTGGCGAGGGTTCGGTGTGCCATGGTCGGCTCGAAAACCCACCAGTTGACGTGCCCTCCGCCGTCGTACGCAATGACGTCGATAGCCGATTCGATGAGCTCGGGGCCGATCGTGGCCATCTCGTAGCGGTGGTGCGGATGCACTACCAACTCGAAGGCGTAGGAGTCGTTGCCGCGCGAGACTTGGGCATAGGCAACGGGATGGTCGTGGCCCGGTTCCCATGCGACGAGCGCAGCGAAGCCGTTATGGCCCCCATTGACGAGATCGAGATAGAGGTGGTCAGAAAGTGGTCGGCGTCCATCAGCCCGTGCTGCAGCGACGAGCAGTTCGTTGACCACAGCGATGTCGTCGCTTTCCATCTGTCGCTTAATCTCGAGACACCGCATGAACTGACGCTATCCCCGCAAGTTCGGGCTGGTCGGGCGAGTTCGAGCGAACTCATTGGACGTGTCTTGCATGAGTCAAGAAATGCTGGCTAATCTTTCCCCGCAAACTTGGTTCCCGCCACCAGTTTGCTGCGAGTGTCAGGACCCGCGTCCTGGCCTCGCCGTGCGACGGCCCCTTCCGAGGGGTCGTCGCCGCTTTTTCGGGTCAGTCACTCGAATTCGATAGTTCTCAACGAACGGCGCGTAGTGCTCGACTGAGGCTGCGCTCAGCGCTTCGCAGCTGACGCTCGGCTTCGTGGATCGCCACAACCACATCGTCTCGATCGCCTCCGCGGAACGGCTCGGCCAGTCCGCCGACGCGCTCTCGTGATCGGGCGACGCTGTCGGCGATCGAAGAAAGTTCGGCAGCGGTGCGTTCGAGGGATTCGGCCACCCCAGCAGGCTACCGAGCGGTCACACTGTGCCAGGCACAGTGTGACCGCTCGGTAGCCTGCTGGGGTAGCCGGAAAAACGATGCCGAGAGCTGGGCGGTCTCGTCGGTACGATTCACATGCGTGATCAGCGTTCGTGACGACCTGCGTGCCCTTCAGGGGTACCACTCTGCCCAGGTCGATGTTCGCATTCGGCTCAACACGAACGAATCGCCGGAGCCGCCACCCACGGCATTCCGTGATGCGATGGCCGCTGAGGTGTCCAATATCGAGTGGAATCGTTATCCCGACCGTGCCGCCGTGGCGTTGCGTGAGGCCATTGCGGAGAGCCATAGCGTCGACGTTGCACAAGTGTTCGTTGCCAACGGCTCAAATGAGGTGTTGCAGACCGTGCTGCTGGCTTACGCAGGGCCGGGCCGCACCGTTGCAACCTTCGAGCCCACGTACCAGATGCATGCACAGATCGCCCGCGTCACTGGTGCCACGGTGGTCGAAGGTCAGCGCGCTGACGACTTCACGCTCGATCCCAACGAAGTCGAACGAGTGATCACCGGATCGCAGCCGCACGTCGTTTTTCTCACCTCGCCGAACAACCCGACCGGGCTCGTCGAGCCTATGGAGCGTGTTCGTCAGATTCTTGACCTTGCGCCCGGCCTCGTCGTGGTCGATGAGGCGTATGCCCAGTTCTCCGACTGGAGCGCCCTCGAATTAATCGACGAAGACACGCCGATGGTGGTCACACGCACCTTTTCCAAGACCTGGTCGATGGCCGGCGCACGCCTCGGTTATCTGATTGGCCCGTCGTGGCTGGTTGCTGAACTGGACAAAGTCGTCCTGCCATATCACCTCGATGCCGTCAAGCAGATCGCTGGCCGGCTTGCACTTCGCTTCGCCAGCGACATGGATGACCGAGTCAGACAAACCGTTGCCGAACGCACGCGCATCTCGTCGACGCTCGCTGATCTCGGCACCACCGTGTTTCCGAGCGGCGCGAACTTTGTTCTCTTCCGGCCAGACGGTCATGAAGGGCGTGCCGTCTGGCAGGGCCTGGTCGATCGGAGTGTCTTGATCCGTGACTGCTCGGGTTGGCCTCGCCTTGCGAACTGTTTGCGGGTCACCGTCGGGACGCCTGACGAGAACTCCGCATTCCTCGACGCGCTCGGCGAAGTCCTCGCCGACCGATCGACCAGACTCCAGCTCAGCCTCCAGACCAGTAGTGAAACCAGCCTCGAAACCAGTCAGAACGGAGCCGACCAATGAGTCGCATTGCCACCCGCACCCGCACCACCAAAGAGACGTCGATCGAGATTTCGATCGACCTTGATGGCACTGGTGTCACCGACATCTCGACCGGCATCCCGTTTTACGACCACATGCTCGATCAAATCGGCCGTCATGGTGCCTTCGACCTGACAATCAAGGCCACGGGTGACCTTGAGATCGACACGCACCACACCGTCGAAGACGTCGCCATCACTCTCGGCGAATGCTTCGCCGAAGCGCTCGGTGACAAAGCAGGCGTGCGCCGCTTTGCGAGCGGTAAGTATCCGCTCGATGAAGCACTGATCGACGTTGCGCTTGACCTCTCAGGCCGACCGCACGTCGAGTGGCACGTTGATATGCCCGAGAGCCTCGCACTGGGTAACCCAGCATTCGACCCGCAGTTGGCCGAGCACGTCGTGTCGTCCTTCGCTACGGCAGCGGGCATCTCCCTGCACGTTGAAATGGTGCGCGGCCGCAACACGCACCACGTGATCGAAGCCACCTTCAAAGGTCTCGCTCGGACTCTGCGAGACGCAGTCCGGATCGAAGGTCCCGGGGGCGTGCCCTCGACGAAGGGCGTTCTGTGACCAAACCTGTGGTGGCCGTCATCGACTACGGCATCGGCAACTCGCACTCGGCCCAAAAGGCGTTGGAAGTCTGCGGGGCCGACGCTCGACTGACCGCTGACCCCGAACTGATTGCTTCGGCTGACGGCGTTGTCCTGCCTGGGGTCGGGGCGTTCGGCGCATGCATGGCTGCGCTGCGCAACGGCGGCCTCGAGCAGCCAGCCCTCGACGCAGTGGCATCTGGGCGTCCGTTCCTCGGGATCTGTGTCGGCATGCAGATGCTATTCACTCGGTCCGAGGAGAATCCAGACGCAAGCGGGCTCGGGATCATCCCCGGCACCGTCTGTTGGATTCCGACTGAGCCTGGCGTCGGGCCCAAGATCCCGCAGATGCAGTGGAATCGTCTCGATCTGGCACTGCCTGGGGATCCGATGCTCGCCGGTCTGGGGGCTGATCCGTGGGTGTATTTTGTGCACTCGCTGCACGGTGTTCCCGACGACTCGACTGTGGTTGCTGCGACTGTCGAATACGGCGCCACGTTGAACGCCGCGTTTCGGCTCGACAACGTGTTCGCCGCCCAGTTCCACCCTGAAAAGTCGAGTGCACCAGGATTGGCGTTGCTGTCGAACTTCGTAGGAGTGTGCGCTCGGGCCGAACCTGCTGCAGCTCTGCCTCACCTCCGCCTCACGCGCCTGGATCCGAACGATGATTGAGCTGTATCCCGCGATCGACCTGTTGGGTGGCCGCGTGGTGCGGCTCCGCCAAGGCGACTACGCCGACGAAACCGTCTATGGCAATGATCCGATCGCCATGGCTCGCGGCTTCGCCGAGGCGGGTTCGCCATGGGTGCACGTCGTTGATCTCGACGCTGCTAGGTCGGGCGATCCGATCAACCGGCCGGTTGTTGCAGCGATTGTGCAGGCGGTCTCAGGGATGAGCAAGGTCCAAACTGGCGGAGGTGTCCGCAGCGTGGCCGACGCGCAAGAGCTGGCGAACGCCGGCGTAGCTCGGGTCGTGATGGGATCGGCGGCCGTCCGCGAACCGTCGCTCGTGGCCGAGGCGTCCGAAGTGGTGCCGGTTGCGGTCGGTCTTGATCACCGCAGCGGCGAGATATCGATTCACGGGTGGACGCAGGGAAGTGGACTGATGCTCGACGGCGCGTACGAACTGTTTCCGACTGCAGCTGTCTTCGTGATCACCGATATCGGTCGCGACGGCATGCTCGAAGGGCCCGATATTGACGGGCTGACACGATCCGCTGCATCCGCCGGAGCACCGGTCATTGCCTCGGGCGGTGTATCAAGCATCGCTGACATCGAAGCCCTGGCCAAGATTCCTGGCCTGGGTGGCGTGATCACCGGGAAGGCTGTCTACGAGGGCCGGTTCACGGTCTCGGAAGGTCTGGCCGCATTGGCTGCAGCGCAAGCGGGCCAGTCATGAAGGTCGCTCGCGTTATTCCGTGTCTCGACGTGGCCGAGGGGCGCGTGGTCAAGGGCACCAACTTCGTCGATCTCCGCGATGCCGGTGACCCGATCGAATTGGCTGCCCGGTACGACCTCGAAGGTGCCGATGAACTGGTATTTCTTGACATCACGGCGTCGAGCGACAACCGTGACACCACCATCGACATGGTCCACCGCATCGCCGAGCAGGTCTACATTCCTTTCACCGTCGGTGGTGGCATCAGGACACTCGAAGACGCGCGTCGGATGCTGCGCGCTGGCGCCGACAAGGTCAGCGTCAACACTGCTGCAGTTCAGCGACCGGAGTTGATTTCCGAGATCGCTGCCGAGTTCGGCGTCCAGTGTGTGGTGTGCGCGATCGATGCTCGGCGTTGCCAGCCTGACGACGGGTGGGAGGTCTACCTTCATGGCGGCCGCACCCCGACCGGCATCGATGCCGTCAAGTGGGCGATAGAAGCAGTCCGCCTCGGGGCGGGCGAACTCCTGCTCACCTCGATGGATCGTGATGGCACCCGGGAGGGGTTCGACGTCGAGTTGACCCGTGCGATTTCCGATGCTGTCAACGTGCCAATTATTGCGAGTGGCGGTGTTGGCACGCTCGAACATCTCTCCGACGGCGTACTCCATGGCGGCGCCGATGCAGTCCTTGCAGCGTCGATCTTTCACTTCCGCGAACACACCGTTGCCGAAGCCAAGGCAGCAATGACTGCCGCAGGCATCACCGTCCGCCCGACAACTTCTGGTTGAGTGCACCTGTTGGCGTGATGAAACCGGTGCTCATCAGCACCAAAATCGTCTTGTCAACAAGGAGTTGCGTAAGTTTTGCTGCATGAGCGATTCTTTAGTCACGACGGAACGGCGCGATGGGGTCCTGATCTGCCATCTCGACGACGGTAAGGCCAACGCGCTATCGCAGGCGATGATCACAGCGATCACCGGTGCGCTCAGCGAGGCAGAGTCTGATGACAGCGTGCATGCCGTTGTTTTGCATGGTCGAGATGGCAAGTTCTCCGCTGGCTTTGACTTGAAGGTGATGCTTGGAAACGACGTCGCAGCAATGGTCGACTTGGTTGCCAACGGAGGCGAGCTCGTTCGCACGATCTATTCCGCAAAGGTTCCTGTTGTTGCTGCGTGCACGGGACATGCGCTTGCGGCGGGTGCCCTCATACTCCTGGGCTGCGACGTGCGAATCGGGTCCGATCGGCCGTGCAAGATCGGGCTGAACGAGGTGGCCATTGGAATGACACTGCCCGATTGGGCCCTGACGATCGCGGCTGACCGGCTGAGCAATCGTCATTTACAGCGAGCGATTCCGACCGCACGGATCACCGATGGTGCTGGCGCGGTTGATGCTGGCTACCTCGACGAGATCGTCGCCGATGATGCAGTCCTTGAGGTCGCTGTTGCCCAAGCGATGGAGTTTGCAGCGCTCAGCCCCAAGGCGTATGCGGTCACGATTGGCAAGATGCGTGGAAATACCGTGGCAACAATGGCTGAACAGATCGCGGCTGATCGCTCGGGTGGGGTCGGCGCGCCACTCTGATCCCAAGTCTGATCCCAAGTCTGATCCCAAGTCTGATCGCTGGCAGGGCACGCGTCTGAATCTTCGCGTTAGGAGCCGGTTGAGCGCGTAACGGTTCGGTATTGTCTCGGACATGGCAACCCCCAAAGTCAATCCCAACATGGAATACCGCCGGCTCGGCAACACAGGCCTGCAAGTGAGCATTTTGTCGCTCGGCAGCTGGGTGACCTTCAATACGCAGCTTGACAATCAGCTGGCAGCTGAGTGCATCGAGGCCGCTGGCGAAGCGGGCTGCAACTTCTTCGACAACGCCGAGGCCTACGACGGTGGCAAGGCCGAAACAATCATGGGTCAGGCATTCCGGGACCTCGGCTGGGAGCGCTGGTCCTACGTGCTCACCACAAAGATCTACTGGGGTATCAACGGCGAAGTTCCGAACATGAAGAACACGCTCAACCGCAAGTACTTGATGCAGGCGATCGACGGATCACTTGAGCGCCTCGAACACGACTTCGTCGACGTGCTCTACTGCCACCGTTCTGACCCGAACACGCCGCTCGAAGAGACTGTCTTTGCAATGAGCGACATCGTCTCGTCGGGCAAGGCCACCTACTGGGGCACCAGCGAGTGGAACGCCGAGGAGATCCGCGGAGCCATTGAAATCGCCGAGAAGCATCACCTCCATAAGCCGGTCACCGAGCAGAGCCAGTACAACTTGTTTGAACGCAAGAAGGTCGAGCATGAGTACAGCCGCCTGTGGGCCGACTACCGCTACGGCAACACCATCTGGAGCCCGCTCGCATCGGGTCTGCTGACCGGCAAGTACAAAGACGGCATCCCGGAAGATTCGCGGGGAGCGCTCAAGGGCTACGAATGGTTGCAGGACCGCTTCACCAACCAGGCCGAGGTCGCCAAGGTCGAGAACCTGCGCCCGATCGCCGACCGCTTCGGTTGCACGCTCGCGCAGCTTGCGCTCGCCTGGGCAACGAAGCACCCGATGGTGTCGAGCGTCATCACTGGCGCATCACGCGTCAGCCAAGTTGTTCAGAACTTTGAAGCTCTCGATGTGATCCCGCTGATCACCGACGAGGTCGACGAAGAGATGCGCGCCATTGTCAAAGGCTGAGCGCTCTACGCACACGGTGTTCGAGTGATGAAGGCCACTGCCCGCTCGGCGACGAGTCCGGTGCGGCCGTTAAGAAAGTGATCTGCTGAGGCGACTGTCTCGTGAGTGGTCTGTGGCCACTCCGAGATGATCGCCTCAGTCGCGTCTGGGGCTGAGAACTGGTCGTGGGCGGGCGTCAGGACGAGCGTGGGGACCTCCATTCCGCGAACTGTTGGCATCGATGCGAGCGGGGGAGCGACCAGCACCTTCGTCGTGATGCGTACATCGTCGAGCGCACTCACGATTGCGGCTCCAAACGAGTAACCGGTGGCGATGATCGCCAGACCGGGCAGCCGAACCTCCAGTGCATTGAGCGCAGCAATCGCATCAAGTTGTTCGCCGCGTCCATCGTTGAAGTCCGCTCGGAAGTCGAACCGAAGTGCAGCGATGCCGGCGGCGGGGAGGGCAGCGAAGAGCGCTTGCACGACGTTGTTGTGGCGGTTGCCGCCATACCGCGGGTGCGGGTGGCAGATGATCGCAGCGGCATGGGCAGCATCGGGAACGGCCAGGTCGGCCTGCAGTGCGACACGGTCGCGAGTCATCAGTTCCAGGTGTTCAACAGCGGTCTCGGTCATGCGCGCCAACGGTACCCTCAGCACTCATGACAGGGTCTGACGAGAAGTTGCCTATCAGGATGCTGAACGACCGCGTGCTGGTCAGCGTCTCTGACCGAGGTTCTGACCGTAAGTCGTCCGGCGGCATCGTCATTCCTGCCACGGCTCAAGTCCAGAAGCGACTGGTTTGGGCCACCGTTGTGGCCCAGGGGCAGAACGTTCGGAGCTGTGAGATTGGCGACAAGGTGTTGTTCAGCCCGGATGACCGCTACGAAGTCGAAGTGCAGGGCGAGGACTACGTCATGCTCCGCGAACGCGAACTCCACGCGGTCGCCGCCGAACGCATCGAAGCGTCCACCGGCCTCTATCTCTGATCGGCTTCGTTTGTGGCTGAGCGATCTGGCCTAACATCGAAACTTCGAACTCACCAAGGGGATCCCAATGATCAAAGTCAGCGTCTTATACCCGAGCGGCGACAATGCAACGTTCGACATGGAGTATTACAAGACAACTCATATGGAGATCGTCGACCGGACGATGCAGCCCAGCAGGTGGGAGATCGAGTCCGGCGTGGACGGGCCGTACATTGCGATTGGCAATCTTTACTTCGAGTCGATGGAGGCCATGCAAGCTGGCATGGGAGGTGCCGGCGAGGCGCTTGCTGACATCCCGAACTTCACGAACACCGAGTCAGCCGTTCAGGTCTCCCAAATCGTCGAGGCCTGAAACCGAGCAATCGCTCCGGCTGCCTGGTCCCTAGAATGTCGTGATGCCTGAGGGAATCACGATCGATGCAACGGACCAGCAGCTGGCCGGTCTGAAGTACAACAGCGACGGGTTGATTACAGCGATCGCCCAAGACGTCGAGAACGGCGACATTTTGATGCTCGCATGGATGAACGAAGAGTCGCTCAAGATGACGTTCGCCGAGGGCCGGATGGTGTACTGGTCGCGCAGTCGCCAAGAGTTGTGGCGCAAGGGCGATACCAGCGGTGACCGACAGTTCGTCAAAGAGGCGTATTACGACTGCGACGCCGACGCGCTGTTGTTCAAGGTCGAGCAAGAGGGCGCCGGCGCCTGCCACACCGGTGCGCGCAGCTGCTTCTTCAGCAGCTTCGGCGCTGACGCCTGACAATGCAGTTCCAACCGTCCCGCAAGGCTTTCCACGCGCACGCCGCGGATCACACCGTCGTGCCGGTCTGGACCGAGCTGCTCGCCGACCTTGAAACACCGGTAGCGGCGTACACAAAACTCGTTGGTGACGGGCCGGGCTTTCTGCTCGAATCAGTTGAGGGTGCTGAGCGGTGGGCGCGGTTTTCGTTCGTTGGCCGCAATCCGTCAGCGACATTGATTCTGCGTAACGGACAGGTGGAGATCGATGGCCCCGTGCCTGACGGAATCCCGACTGGCGATGGCATTTTGGCGGCACTCGAAGCGATGCTCGCCGAATATTCCAGCCCGTCATTCCCCGACCTGCCACCGTTGCACGGCGGCATCATGGGGTTCCTCGGCTACGACGTGATTCGCGAGGTCGAGCACCTTCCCAACACGCCGACCGACGACCGCAACTATCCCGACGCAGTGATGTCGGTCATTGGCTCGCTCGCAGCGTTCGACCATTGGCGTCAGCGGGTCTACCTCATCGAGAGCGTTGCCACGCTCGGCTTGAACACCGACGAGCTCAATACGGCATACGACGCAGCGGTCGAACGCGTCAGCCAGGCCGTGCGCGACCTTGCCCAACCGCTGCCGTACACGCCGGTTGCGCCGCCAACGCTCGACGACGATCTGCCGACGCTCGAATCGACCATGCCTGATGGCGTGTATCAGCGGGCGGTCGAAGTGGCCAAGGAGTACATCGTGGCCGGCGATATTTTCCAGGTCGTACTCGCACAGCGCTACGACATCGAACTTGAAGCCGACCCGTTCGATTTTTACCGTGTTCTGCGCCAGGTCAACCCGTCTCCGTACATGTACTACGTCAAGCACGACGAGTTGACAATCGTTGGTTCGTCGCCAGAACCAATGGTGCAGTTACTCGATCGCAGGGTCGTTTCGCGTCCGATCGCCGGGACGCGCCGTCGCGGAAAGAACGACGAGCACGATCGCCTGATGGCTGCCGAGCTGATCGAACATCCGAAGGAACGCGCAGAGCACGTCATGCTCGTTGATCTTGCCCGCAACGATGTGGGCCGCGTTGCCAAGTTTGGCACCGTGCAGGTCGATGAACTGATGACGCTTGAGAGATACAGCCACGTCATGCACATGACTTCGCAGGTGTCAGGCGAACTTCGTGACAATCTTGGTCCGATCGACGTCCTGCGTGCCACGTTGCCCGCTGGCACGCTGTCGGGAGCGCCGAAGGTGCGGGCAATGGAGATTATTGACGAACTTGAACCGGTCAAACGCGGCCCGTACGGGGGAGTGGTTGGCTACATCGACTGGTCCGGCAACCTCGATACGGCGATTGCTATTCGCACCATGTTCATTACTGGCGATGGCAAGACCGCCAGCCTGCAAGCCGGTGCCGGTGTCGTTGCCGACTCGGTGCCCGAAGACGAAGACCTTGAATGCCGCAACAAGGCAGCAGCACTGCTCGCAGCGATCCCCGGGGCACGCCGTATGACTAAGGCGCGCACCGCAGCCGGCACCCAGGCGTGACCGGTCACACTGTGCCTGACACAGTGTGACCGTTACAGCGCGAGGGCGATCAGGAAGAGGACGCTCAGGCCGGCAAATACCAGCGTGAATACGGTGGCAGCAGCGATCAGGGCCGGAAAGCTCGTGATCGCCGTGAGTGCAACACTCAGCGACTTGAACTGACCAATGCGGTTGCCGACGGCACCCTTCAGCATGAAGAACTCACGGGAGACAGCGACGACGCCGTCACCCTCTCGCCCGTCGGTTGACTCGACCGTTTCGATCACCGTGCGTTGGGTTTGACGATCGCCACCGATGAGCGAGCGCACATCAGTGAACAATGTGTCGGCGCCCCGCTTTACCGAGCGGAGGCGCAAGATGGCGAGGCCGACACTGCCGATTGACAGAACGGCGAAGGTTCCGCCGAGTACCACCCAAACCTTCTCGATGCCGCCGTCGAGCGCTGCGAGGCCCAGCAGGAAACCGCCGGTGCTGAAGGTCACGGCCAAGATCATCACGCCGCCGGCGAGTGCCACACCGCGACGTACGAGTGTCATGACGCTGTCGACCGCTCGTTGAGCAAGGGCATCAAGGGCATCGAGGCCATCGAGGCCATCGCTGTCGAATTCGTTGCTGTCCGAAAAGCCCATATCACCTGCAGTCTGCCAGATCGGCCGGGGACTCCAGCCGGATCACGGCAGACTGGAGGCATGGACAACCCTGCCGACCTGCCGTTCATCGATGACACCGCACGCGACCGCATCACGGTGATTGGCGACGACGCCCTCACCTACCTCCAGTCGCAAATCGCCCAGGAGATCCGAGACATTGCGATCGGCGAAACCCGCTGGACATTCGTGCTCGCCCCAACCGGCAAGGTTGACGCCTTGGCTCGTATTACGCGCACCGACGAGACGGCGTTCGTCCTCGACACCGACGCTGGCTTTGGGGAACACCTGCTCACGCGCCTCAACCGCTTCAAGATCCGCGTCAAGGCCGAGACCGAACTGGCATTCGCCGAGTGTGACGTGCCATCAGCAACTCATGAAACCGCCCGGATCGCGGCCGGTTGGCCGCGCATGGGCGCCGAGATCGTCCCTGGTGAAACCATTCCGGCGACCACCGGCGTCGTGTTGCTGTCTGTGAACTTCACCAAGGGCTGCTACCCGGGCCAGGAACTGGTCGAACGGATGGACAGCCGCGGAGCCGATGCGCCGAAGACGCTGCGCATCCTTGACGTCAATGCAGGCACGTCGGTTGGTGATGTGATCGACGACGTCGCCGAGGTCACGAGCATCGACGGGACCACTGCACTGGCGTACGTGAAGCGCAGCAGCGACCTCGGCCGCATCCCTGCTCACTCGGTCTGAAGCCCGCCCGGGTTGAGGTCGAAGTTGAAGTGAAGTGAAGTTGAAGTTGAGGTTGAAGTGAGGTTGTGGTCAGGCAGCGGCGAGCGCTCGTCGAATCGCCTGCACGTCAGGATGCTGGCGGAGTCCAATCAGCTCGGGCGAACCGTCGATCACGGAAGCTAACCCGATTGGCGAGGTACCGGCATCGGCAGCGGCGCGAAGCCAGCCGATTGCGGTGCCCTGGTCGCCGAGCGCACCAGACGCGCGAGCAACAGCTGAGGCGCTCAACGTGTTTGGGTTCCGTTCAAAGCTGCCAGCGGCGTAGTGGGCTGCGTCTTCGAACCTGCCGAGTGAGATCAGCACGTTGGCAAGCAGGTACTCGTTTGTCGGATCCCCGAAGGGCGTGGGGGTGGGAAGCAGATCGACGAGTGATGCGAGGTTGTCGGCAGGAATCGAGAGTGGCGCCGGCGCCGCGTCGGGCCGGGAGTGGCTCAGGGCCGCGACCAGCAATCGACGCGCCTTCGTTGGCTTGCCAGCTCCGAGGGCGTTGTGAGCAGCGGTCCACGGAGAGATCGGCTCTTTCGACGACCCGAGCATTTGTAGCTGCGTGATCATCAAGAATGCGATGAAGATGGCGAAGCCTCGGAATTGGTCTGAGAAGAACATCAGCACCGCGGCGCTGCCGGTCAGGGTGATCGAGAAGAACAGCATGAACCGCTGTGCCCGGCCGGGAAGCAGGCGATCGAGGCCCTGCAACATGATGTTTCCGCCGTCGAGCGGCAAGATCGGGATGAGGTTGAGCATGCCGATCGCCGGGCCGGCCCACCAGATAGCGAACGTCGCTGCAGAGCCGTTGAAGGAGCTCTGATCGAGCGGGTTCGCCCCGAGTACCAGCAACACGGCGACGCTTGTGACGATGTGGATACCTGGGCCAGCGAAGGAAATGACGGCGTGGCCGGCGCGTGAAATTGGCCGGGTGGGAACATACGAGGCGTAGCCGGCGAGGAATCCGAGCGAGATTTCGGCATGTGCACCGTGGCGCCTGGCCGACACAGCGTGGCCGAGTTCGTGGATCAGCGTGAAGACGGCGATTGCCCCGGCCAGCCACAACCCGAACTCGCTGCCGTAGATCACGATGATCAGCAGCATGAACATCACGAAACCTGGCTGAACATGCACCTTGAAGCCCAGCAGGTTGAACATTGAGACCAGCCTACGGTGACGACGCGTTGGCCGAGCGACAGGTGGCGACACCGCTGGCCGGTGAGACCGCGGTCACATCGAGATGGCAAAGTGGTGATTGATGAGTAGCACCCAGACGAACGGCGCAGTGCAAGACGGCGGAGTATTGCAACATGCGGTGTCGATGGCAGTCGCCGCCGGCGACACGCCAGAGAGCCGTGCCGACGCCGTGCGTTCGATTACCGCGGCCGACCTCGATGCGGTGATCCATGCCCAGTTCGACGCTGTCGGTTCGGTTCTCACATCAGGCATTGGGGCCTCACCGGGGGCTGCGGTCGGCAAGGTCTACTTTTCCTCCGACGACGCCGCTGATGCAGCCGACCGCGGCGAGGCAGTGATTTTGGTGTGCAACGAGACCACGCCTGCTGATGTGCACGGGATGATGGTCTCCGCAGGCCTCTTGACGACCAAGGGTGGGCTCGTCAGTCACGCCGCAGTCGTCGCCCGCGGCTGGGGCACGCCGGCAGTCGTCGGCGCCGAAGCAATCAAGATCGCCAACGGTTTGTTCTCTGTCGGCGACGTCACGGTCGCCAAGGGCGACGTCATCTCGATCGATGGCGCGAGCGGTGATGTGGTCGTCGGTGAGAGGTCGACGGCCGTAGCTGCACCACCCGAAGAGTTCTTCACAATCTTGAGCTGGGCTGACGCAATCCGTTTCGGCCACATGGCGGTTCGGGCGAACGCCGACAACGGCCCTGATGCCGCGAAGGCCCGAGAGATGGGTGCTGAAGGCATCGGGCTTTGCCGGACCGAGCACATGTTTTTGGCAGCTGATCGTCTGCCGGTCGTGAGGCGCATGATCCTGGCGCGTGACGCCGACGAGGAGAGCGAAGCGCTCGAAGAACTCGGTCGCGTTCAGCAGGTCGACTTCGAGGAGATTCTCCGGGTGATGGACGGCATGCCGGTCACCGTGCGACTTCTCGATCCGCCGCTCCACGAGTTCCTGCCGTCGGTTGCTCAGCTGACATTGAAGGAAGCGACCGAAGGGCTCACCGATTTTGAGCAACGTGAGTTGCGTGCCGCTGAGTCGTGGGCCGAACACAACCCGATGATCGGGACCCGCGGGGTTCGCCTCGGGGTGCTGAAGCCCGGCCTGTATGCGATGCAGGTGAGGGCGCTCCTCGCAGCGGTCAAGGTGATGCGGGTCGAGGGCTTGCATCCGATTGTCGAGGTGATGGTTCCACTCACTGTGAGTCGTGCCGAACTGGCGCTCGCTCGGCAGTGGATTAAAGCAGAGATCAACGCCACGGCGTCGGATCACAGTGACATCACGATCGGCACGATGGTTGAGACACCGCGAGCTGCAATTCGCGCCGGCGAGATGGCCAAAGCTGCCGACTTCTTCTCGTTTGGCACAAACGACCTCACGCAGTTGACATTCGGCTTCAGCCGTGACGACGTCGAGGGCCGGATGATGCCGGCATATCTTGACTACGGCCTCCTCGCAGCAAATCCGTTCGAAACGATCGACCAATTCGGCGTCGGCGAACTCGTGCGGCACGCTGTCGAGCACGGTAGGGCGACGGTGCCTGGAATGAAGATGGGCGTGTGTGGCGAACATGGGGGAGATCCTGAGTCGATTCGCTTCTTCCACAAAGTAGGGCTCGACTACGTGTCGTGCTCGCCCTACAGGGTGCCGATTGCCCGGCTCGCCGTAGCGCACGCGGTGCTTGACGCTCAGCAATCCTGACGGAGAGCGGCGAGATCCTTGACCGTTGCGGCACAATGATCTCGTGCCGCTGCAATCGCTCCTCAATCAGTCGTTCGTCGCTGCCGAGGCAAGCGGTCGCGACAAGCTCGTCGACATCGATGTCGCAGCCTGGCAGTGGGGTGCGCTGCTCGCGATCATCACCATCATGCTGCTCATCGATCTGCTGGTAGTCCACAAAGAAGCGCATGAGGTCGACACGAAGGAAGCAGCGATCGAATCGGTTGTCTGGATCAGCTGCGGGCTGGCGTTCACCGGGGTTGTCTGGTGGTGGTTTGGCGGTGCTGCGAGCGGCGAGTACATCTCCGGCTTCCTGATTGAGAAGTCACTCAGTATCGACAACGTCTTCGTCTGGGCGCTGATTCTGGGCTACTTCAAGGTGCCGATGAAATACCAGCACCGAGTTTTGTTCTGGGGAATCTTCGGTGCGCTTGCGCTCCGAGCCATCTTCATCTTCGCCGGCGTGGCGCTGATCGAACGGTTCGACTGGATTCTGTACCTGTTCGGTGCGTTCCTGCTGTACACAGCTGCCAAGCTGATCTTCACCGACAATGATCATGTCGATCCCAGCGAGTCGAAGTTTCTCAAGTTGATCGATCGTTTTGTACCATCGACGGACGAATTTGACGGTCAGAAACTCTTTACCAAAGCGAACGGTAAGCGGCTCGCGACGCCGCTCTTCGCTGTGCTGATGCTGATCGAGTTGACCGACGTGATCTTTGCGGTGGACTCAGTCCCGGCTGTACTGGCCGTGTCGAACGAGCAATTCATTGTGTTTGCATCGAATGCGTTCGCCATCCTCGGCCTCCGTGCCCTGTACTTCCTGCTGGCCGACATGCATAACCGGTTCGCATTCCTCCAGCAAGGCCTGGCAATCATCCTTGCCTTCGTCGGCGTCAAGATGATCATCGCCGAGTGGTACCACATTCCAACGGCGTTCTCGCTCGCGGTTATCGCCATTGTGCTGTCTGCATCGATCGGCTTTTCTCTGAAGCTCACCCGAACTGACGCTGACGCAGCGCTCGTTGAAGATGCCTTCGAAGATCACTCCGACCGCGAGTCGCCAGGTATCTGATTCAGAGCGTGGCTCTCGACGACGTCGGCGAGGACGCCGCGGTTCGCGCTTGGCCGTAGTCTGAGTGGATGGGGATCGAGGATGACGACATTGAGCGGCTGCGAAGCACCGTGTCGATCGTCGACACCGTCCAGCAGTACGTTGCACTGAAACGCACTGGCCGCAACTGGGTGGGGTTGTGCCCGTTCCACGCCGAGAAGTCCGGCTCGTTCAACGTCACCGAAGAGCGTGGCCGTTATAAGTGCTTTGGCTGTGACAAGGGCGGCGACGTCTTCACGTTTATTCAAGAGATCGAGCACCTTGACTTCCCGGGCGCTGTGGAACATATTGCGGCGAAGGCTGGCATCCAGCTCAACTACACGTCGGCAGGTCAGAGCCAGGAACGGTCGCGACGTAAAAAGCTCACGGAGCTGATGAACGAGGCGGTCGAGTGGTATCACGAACGGCTCCTGAACTCGCCTGACGCACGGCCAGCTCGCGACTACCTCCGCCGTCGCGGCCTGTCAGGAGACATCGCTCGGCAGTTCAAGATTGGCTGGGCACCCGACGACTGGGACCATCTGTCGAGGTCGCTCGGTGCGCCGCCAGACATGATGCAAGACGTTGGGCTGTCGTTCCGAAATCGTCGCAACAAAATGCAGGACTCGTTCCGCGCCCGAGTGATGTTCCCGATCCTGTCTGAGTCAGGCGAGGCGCTGGCGTTTGGTGGCCGGATTCTGCCTGGCTCCGAAGACCCGGCGAAGTACAAGAACAGCTCCGAAACGCCGATCTATATGAAGTCCAAGACGCTGTACGGACTCAACTGGGCAAAGGCCGATGTTGCGAAGCACGATCAGGTCATCGTCTGCGAGGGATACACCGACGTGATCGGGTTCCATCGCGCTGGTATCCCCCGTGCGGTGGCGACCTGTGGCACGGCGCTCACGGAGGAGCACGTCCGCTTGCTCAAGCGTTACGCCAGCAAGGTCGTGCTGTCCTTCGACGCTGACGCTGCTGGCCAGGGCGCAGCCGAGCGATTTTACGAATGGGAAGAGAAGCACAAGGTTGAAGTGCTCGTTGCCCGTCTACCGGACGGAAAAGACCCTGGCGACCTTGCGTCATCGCAACCGGAGGCGCTCGTTGCTGCTATCGAGAAGCCGGTGCCGTTCCTGAAGTTCCGACTTGAGCGCACGATGCGTGGTCGGCAGAAAGACTCGCCCGAACATCGAGTTCGGCTGGCTGAAGACGCAATGGCAGTGGTGAACGAACACCCGAACAAGTCAATTCGCATGCTCTATGCCGGCGAGGTCGCAGCTGAACTGTCGATGCCGGTGAGCGACATGGTCCGCATTGCCGAGCGTGGTGTCCGTCGGCCGGCGATCCAGGTGCAGGCCAAGCGCTCCACAGGGCCCATACAGAACGCTGAATTCGCAGCACTTGTGCTTCTCGTGCAGGAGTGGGATTCGATCGCTCCGTGGCTTACTGAGCAACTGTTTGATGACGACATCAACCGGATGGCGTTCCTTGCGCTTGCCGAAACCGACGGCGACCTCAACAAGGCAATCGCGGCTGCGCCGCCCGATGCAGTTGACGTGCTCGAGCGGGCTGCAGTTGCCGATTTGAATCTCGTGGCTGATGTCGAGGCTCGAAATCTGATCCGAGCAGCGTGCCGGCGAGAACTGCAACATCGAAACAAGGTGATCGATCCCGAAGCAATGGCTGAGGATCGCCAGGCCAAGATCGATATTGAAGCGTTGGAGAGTACCGACAAGGAACGTGCTCTCGCTGCAGCCGAGTCGTTGCTAGGTTGGCTGGATCGACGAACAGGGGAACGCACCGATGGGGACGGCTGAATCCGATCCTGCCGCAACGTTGCCGACTGGCGCGCCATTCAGTGGCGTCGACTCTGGCGAATGGGGCAAGCTCGTCAAACAGGGGCGAGCAACTGGTGAGGTGCATGCTGAAAAGGTTGCCCACGTGCTGCGCCACGTCGAACTGACCGGCGACGTCCTTGGTCAGGTCCAGTTAGTGATGGCCGGACAGGGCATCACCATCGATGACGCCGTCGACAATGACGATCATGACACCCCGGTCAGCATCGTTCGTGAGGCCGTTGTCGACGAAGTCGGCGTCGAGCCCGAAGACACTGACGAGCAACTGCTCAGCCGCCGCCGTGGCCGCCGGACGAAGAAGTCGCAGCCGAAGGGCGAGGGCGGTACGTCCGACGCTGTTCGGATGTACCTGCGTGAGATTGGTCAGGTCGACTTGCTGACGACCGATGACGAACGCCGGCTGGCCCAACTCATCGAAGAAGGCCTGGTCGCTGCCGGCAAGATCGATGAAGCAGCCGAGGCTGCATCGTCGATCGATGGTGTCGAAGAGCGCATGCTGATGCGGGCTGTGAGTCGCGGCGAGCGAGCCAAGAGTGAATTGACCCAGGCTAATTTGCGCCTCGTGGTGAGCATCGCCAAGCGATACTCCGGCCGGGGCATGCAACTGCTCGACTTGATCCAAGAAGGCAACCTCGGCCTCATGCGGGCCGTCGAAAAATTCGATTACACCAAGGGCTTCAAGTTCTCGACCTACGCCACGTGGTGGATTCGCCAGGCGATCACTCGTTCGATTGCCGATCAGGCTCGCACGATTCGTATTCCGGTGCACATGGTCGAGCATATGAACCGTGTCACCCGGGCTAAGCGCACGATGCACCAAGAGCTCGAACGGGAGCCATCGATCGAAGAGATCGCTGTTCGCGTCCAGCTGGAACCCGAACGTGTGCGGGAACTCTTGCGCATCTCGCAAGATCCACTCTCGCTCGACTCGCCAGTTGGCGAAGAAGATGAGTCGAATCTCGGTGACTTTATTCAGGACGACTCGGTCGAAAGCCCCGCCGATGCTGCGACGAAAATGATGCTGTCCGATGCGGTCGGTGAAGTGCTCGGAGAACTGTCCGAGCGCGAGCAGGAAATTGTTCGGTTGCGCTTCGGCCTCGACGGCGCTCAAGCCAAGACGCTGGAAGAAGTCGGCAAGGCATTCGGCGTCACTCGTGAGCGAATTCGGCAAATCGAAGCGAAGACTCTCGCCAAGCTCCGACACCCCCAACGCAGCCAGCGTCTACGGGAGTTTCTCGAAGTCGAGTAGATCTCTCCAGATTCGGCGTTGTGGCGTGGCTGCGCGCCGATAACCTCGCCCACGGCTTGTGCCTTCCGGGGTAGCTCAGCTGGCAGAGCAGCGGACTGTTAATCCGCTTGTCGTGGGTTCGAGCCCCACCCCCGGAGCAACGACGAAGGCCCACCGAGCAATCGGTGGGCCTTCGTCGTTTTTCGTGTGTTTGTGGGGCGACCGGGGCTCGAACCCGGGACCGAGGCATTATGAGTACCGTGCTCTAACCAACTGAGCTATCGCCCCCGTGAAGACCTTGTGTTCAACTTTATGTTTGCCCCTTAACGCAACAGAGTTGCGAAAGGGGCCTGACCCCAACGTACTTAGGCGTCGGGTTGTTCGATGGCGTCGAGGAAGGCGTTGACGTCTGGCTCTTCGCCGCCGACGAGCCAGACAGTGAGTTCACCTGGGTGTTCGCTGTCTTCGTCGTCTTCAGCGTCTTGCCAGGGGAGAACCCCGTCGACAAAAAAGCGATCGACGGTGATGTCTTCTTTGTCGGGATCGACCGGCGCCACGATGGCTATCTCGACTTCGGTGTCTGGTGGCTGGTCGCTGAGAATGTCGATCAGTTCGTGAACTCGCATGGCTGCTCCCTGCCAGTGACTGGCTGCTGTGTACTAGTTGAGGTAGTCGCCGAGCCACACCGGAGCGTGCTCGAGAAGATACAGGCTGACGTGCTTGCACCGATCGAGGGCGGTGGTGACAGCGTCATCTTGATTCATGTAAACGTCGGCCAGGTCGATCGTCATTTTGGCGACGATTGACAGGCTGCGCTCAGGAGCGTCGGTGACGCTCGGGAACGAGTCGATTGCCGACACTTCCAGCGGGAGGTCCATCCCGCCGACTCCAGCGAGGTCCGTGGCCAGGACAAGCAGGTCCGGCGGTTCGGGGAGCGGCGGCAGCGTCCAGGTGAACAGCAACGGGAAGGTGAAACCGTGCGGCGGCGGATCTTCGATCTCGTCGAGCTTCATCACTTCGTCTTCGAACCCGAGCATGGCTCGCGGGTCGACGTCGAGCGAGAGATGGAGGTCGATCGGACCTGAGCAGGCCTCTTCCGGGTGGAGGTCGACTTCCCAAAGTTGACGAAGTGAGTAGGTCTCGACGAAGTGTCGTTCGTCGTGGACGTGAAAGCCATGATCAATGGCCTGGCTCTTCACATCGGCAATGAATCCTGCAACGTCGATGACTGCCATCGCTGCGGACACTACCGTCCCTAAGCGTGGACTCGACCAACGACGGCACCGCTTCTCTGATCAGCACTGCTGACCAGACAACTCTCGACCTGTTCGCATTGATCTGTGAACGCACCTCTGAGGTGGTCAGAGCAACTGCTGACTGGGGTGCCTCGGGTCTTCGTGATGGGCAGTACAACGTCGACCTCGAAGTCGATGCGGTCTGTGTCGCTCTGCTCCTGGGTGCCGGATACGACGTGCTCTCTGAGGAGTCGGGCATACAGCGCGCCCAGGGGTCAGATGGGCGGAGCATTGTTGTGTGTGATCCGCTCGATGGCTCGACGAACGCCAGCCTCGGGCTGCCATGGTGTGCCACAGCGCTGTGTCATGTCGTCGACGGAGAGCCGCATGTCGCGATGGTGACAAATCTCGTGACGGGCGATCAGTACACGGCGGTAAAGGACAGGGGAGCGAATCGCAACGGCCGGCCGATTTTGGTCTGTGCCCAGACGCTGCTCGACGAGGCGATTGTGGCGATGAACGGCCTCCCCGCTGAACATTGGGGCTGGCGACAGTTTCGGGCAATGGGCGCCGCTGCGCTCGACATCGCGGCCGTCGCCCGCGGCGGATTCGACGGTTACGTCGACACCACGACTGATTCGCACGGCGTGTGGGACTACCTCGCATCAGTGCTCATTCTCGAAGAGGCAGGTGGGACGGCCATCGACGCGGAGGGCCGAGACCTCACGGTGCTCGAACACGAAGCGCGACGGACTCCCATAGTTGCGTCGAACCGGGCGCTCCTCGACGTGCTGCTTGCCGCACGCAGCCGCTACTCGTCCAGCTCCTGATCGCACCAGGCTGGCTGAGTATCGTCTGGCCATGACGACGACGCTCGACTGGTATGGCTGCGCAACCTTTGGGCTGCAGACCGCTGACCTGAACATCATGCTTGATGCGTACATCGATCGGGCGGCGAACGCTGCGGGCCCATCGCCGGCAAGATCGGCGCGCGACATCGCCAAATGCGACTACCTCGTGATCGGCCATTCGCACTTCGACCATCTCTTCGGCGCCGAGGCGATCATGGCGAACACTCAGGCCACGTTGATCGGCAGCTACGAGACCGTGCGTGTGATGGAAGGGCTGGGCGTGCCGGTTGATCGGATGATGCCAGTCGCTGGTGGCGAGACGATTGAACTCGAGGGTGCTGCTGGCCGGGCAACGGTGTCGGTGTACCCGAGTCAGCACAGCTGCGTGTGGTCCCACAGCCAGATGGGCCAGTCCGACGAGGTGTGCATTGGTGATCTTGGCGTCACCTATCAGGAGCAGCGGGAACGGTTCGCCGAGCTCATCGAACACCTCGGTACGGCGCTTGACCCGCTCGCTGTCGAGCACATGATGTCGACGATGGCCGAACACAGCGACCGCGGTGATGGCGGCGCTTTGGTCTTCCTGTTCGACCTGCCCGACGGCCGACTCTTCTACCAGGACACCTCGGGCCATTGGTCGGGTGTGCTGCGCGGTCTGCGTCCCGACATAGCGATCCTGGCTGCTGCCGGTCGAGGCAACATCAACGGCGAACCTGTCCAAGGGTCACTTGCCCAATTCATGGCGCAGCAGGTCGACATGTTGCGACCGAAGCAGGTGATCTTGAGTCACCACGACGACTGGTTGCCTGGGTTCAGTGTGCCGACCGACATCGAACCGATCCGAGCCGAGATTGAGCGGATGGTGCCCGGTACCGAGCTGCGCGAGATCGGCTACGTCGAATCGAACGTCATCTTCGACTGAGGCGTTGGCGCGAAGGAGCCCGTGAGGGAGCGTCGGATCCCGTTGCGGGATGGGCTTGAATCAGTCGACCGAACCGAAGCTCGGCGCTAGATCCCTGGTTGACGCGCTCACGGGCCGTCTTCATCGTCGCGCCGCCCCAGTTGCAGCGCAAGTGCCAGTTTTGTTTAGGTCGCGTTGCGGATTTGACTGCTCGGACGGACCGATAGGCTTGCGGAGTTGTCGGGCGCATAGCTCAGTTGGCTAGAGCGCTGCCTTTACATGGCAGATGTCGGGGGTTCGAGTCCCTCTGCGCCCACCATAAACCCCCTGCTCAGCAGCAAGAAAGTCAGACAAGGGCTTCTGCCACCTGAACTCGTGAACCCATTTTGAACCCAATAGCGGGGCCGGCCCCGAAAAATGTCGCCCCATCCGGCGCCTTGAAATCTCACCAACGAACGGGTTCAAGCAGGCGACGGAGCAGATTCCCTCGTTCTCCCGGACCGATGGCGAAGATTTATTAGGTGTCCAACAGCTCCCTAGAGCTTGTATCGACTTAGCGCCGCCGGCTGAGAACCGAACCCCGGCACCGACCTCGACACCTAATCGACAGACCGTTCAACAGGTCCGTACGCCGTACTGCCCCAGGTCACAGCATCAGGCCCGCCGCGCTGTGCTTACGTTTCCAACGCGAATACTCGATGGCACATAGCCGGGAGGCTTGCGTTAGCTAACGCAGCCTCGCTGCATTGGTTCCCACTGGGACCGAGCGCTCTGGTGCGGCGATTCCTCAGCGCATAAGGTGCACACATTCCTCCGATTCGAAACTTAGCGTGAATGATCACTGGTGAACTGAAGTCGAAGATCGACGCCGTGTGGAACGACTTCTGGTCAGGCGGGATCGCGAACCCGTTGGAGGTGATGGAACAGCTCACCTACCTGCCG
>Ga0115001_10000023_pt1 | contig 84169 bp, 40 predicted proteins | sample ArcticOcean_MG_C_12_FD_89869 | JGI IMG/M metagenome (GOLD analysis project Ga0115001, IMG submission 89869) | Marine microbial communities from western Arctic Ocean - ArcticOcean_MG_CB8_130 | ecosystem: Environmental > Aquatic > Marine > Oceanic | place: Arctic Ocean: Canada Basin | collected... | reverse complement strand
CGCCGGCCATCATGATATCCATCTTTTAAAGAACGGAAATATTCTCTTTCACGATACTTGGAGCAAGACCCAGGAAGTAACACTCGGCAAAAAAACGGTCTGGGAATACGAGAGCGCAAAAATAAACGGGAACGAAGGAAAGGGTGTCGATGTGCATGCCTTTGCCCGCTTCCCGGATGGGAGTACGATAGTCGCGGAAAGTGGCAAAGATGGTAAGGTGGTCTGGGAATACTCTACCAAGACTCGTGTCTTTGGAGTAATCCGCCTTAAAAACGGTAATACTCTCATTGCAACCGGTAGTGGAAACAGCGTGATCGAGGTGCGCTCGGAGTGGAGGACTTCGCTGGTGCCGTTGAGCAGATAATCGTTTTTTGGGTTGATGAGGTCGCCGAGGAAGATTGCGGTGCGATGTGCGTCAGAGTTGGCGAAGGATGTGCCGTTGTGGCGGTAGCTGAGCGTGTTAAGGAGAGGTTTGAGTTTGTCGGATCTTCCTTGGATGGAATAGTTTGTCGATCGCGATCTGGGGCAGCCTTCCCCGCGATATTTGGAAACGAAGGAAGCCTTGATTCGCCATATTGGTGCATAGTCGGGCATTCCAGCCTTCCTTCGGGTGGTAAAATTTGATTAACATAATTTTGTGAAATTTGGTCAAAGTTTGCTTTTTCTGATTCTGGTGTCTCAGGCACCGGGGAAGAAATCCTTATCGTTTAATAGAGACATTCGTCCGATTCTCTCTGACAAGTGTTTTGCCTGTCATGGATTTGATGAGGAGACCCGTGAGGGTGAGCTGAGATTGGATACTCCGGAGGGCGCTTTTAAAAAGAAAAGGCGAGGGAAATCGCCCATTGTTGCAGGGAAGCCCGATGAAAGTGAGGCCTGGTTGCGAATCATCACCAAGGATGAGGACGATGTGATGCCGCCACCGGATTCTCATAAGCAGCTGACATTGGAGGAGAAGTCGATTCTAAGGCAATGGATTCAGGAAGGGGCTGAGTATCAGAGGCACTGGGCCTTCGTGGCACCGGTGAAGGCTGAGGTTCCGGGAGGCGAGGGCTTGGAGATAGATCGTTTTGTGGGGGCGCGGTTGACCAAAGAAGGCATGGGGTTTTCTCCGGAGGCGGATCGCCCGACTCTGATTCGACGAGTGAGTTTTGCGCTGATTGGATTGCCCCCGACGATTGAGGATGTGGAGAAATATGTGAGCGATCAATCGGCGGATGCCTTTGGCAAGATGGTGGATCGCTATTTGGACTCGAAGCATTATGGCGAGGAAATGGCGCGTCATTGGCTGGATGCGGCGCGCTACGGAGATACTCATGGAATGCATCTCGATAACGAACGTCAGATGTGGGCTTACCGGGATTGGGTGATCGATTCGTTTAATCGAAATCTGCCCTACGATGATTTCACGATCGAACAACTGGCCGGTGACTTGATGCCTAATTCGACGCAGGAGCAGATGGTGGCGACGGGATTTAATCGATGTAATGTTACGACCGGTGAAGGCGGAAGTATCGCCAAGGAATTTGTCTTTCGTTATGCCGTCGATCGAGCCAGCACTACGGCGCAGGTCTGGCTGGGCTTAACGGCAGGATGTGCAGTATGTCATGATCACAAGTATGATCCGATCACCTCAAAGGATTTTTATTCGCTCTACGCTTTCTTTAACTCCAATGCCGATCCGGCGATGGACGGTAATAAACTCCTCACGCAACCGGTGATCAAAGTGAAGACGCCGGATTATGATCAGAAGATAAAGAGTTTTTCTGATCGCGAGAACGTTCTCGAAAAGAAGATGAGCGAGATTTCGGTAAGTTTAAAATATGAAGATCCGGCTAAGAAAAATCCGCCTCCAAAAAGATCAGAGCACGAACAAGTGTGGTTTGACGATGCCTTTCCAGAGGGGGCGCAAGTTGGGGTTTCCGGACATCCGTTGACCTTCGTTGAAAACCCCGTCAAGAGTGGGAAGAAATCGTTGAAGCGTGGCGGGGCAGGAATGGCGCAGGATTACTATCAATCGGGGGCAGCTCCGCTCACGGTGCCTTCCCAGGCTAAGTTTTTCCTTCACGTCTATCTCGATCCGGAGGATCCGCCCGAAGAAGTGATGATTCAATTCCACACCAAGGACTGGAGTCATCGAGCCCTGTGGGGGGCTGATGTGATCGATTTTGGGAAAAAGGGAACGACCGAGCGGTACCGTGCCGGTGACCTTCCGAAAAAGGGGCAATGGGTGCGTCTTGAAGTGCCCGCTGAAAAGATGGGTCTAGCCACTGGTGCCAAGGTTGTCGGCTTTGCTTTCACGGTGCATGGTGGGACGGCTTACTTTGATCGCTTTGGCGTTATCGGAGTGACTGATCCTGCTTTGGACCCGAATCTCTCGCTTCTTGCCTGGCGAAAATCACGAGTGGGGAAAGATACTCCAGAGGCGAAAGGAACGCTTCGGGGGTGGCTGAAAGAGGGACCGGACAAGCCGAGGAAGCCGGAGGAGTTGATGCAAATCAGATCCTATTATCTACAGGAAGTTTGTCAGAGCACGCGCGATGCCTTTACCTCGGTCAGAGGAGAATTGGCGAAAGTGAAGAAGGAAAATGCGGACTTTGATGCAGGGATCCCTTCGACCTTTGTCTTTCGAGATCTTCCCAAGCCGCGCGACAGTTTTGTCATGATCCGCGGCGAATACGACAAGCCGGGTGAGAAGGTAGAGCCAAATACTCCTTTGGTTCTTCCTCCGCTCAAGAAGAGCGGTGAGCGGGCTAATCGTCTCGACCTGGCAAAGTGGCTGGTGGCTCCGGAGAATCCGCTGACCGCAAGAGTTGCGGTGAATCGGTTTTGGCAGCAAGTGTTTGGAATTGGACTCGTAAAAACCAGTCATGACTTTGGAACGCAGGGCGATCTGCCAAGCCATCCTGAACTGCTGGACTTTCTGGCACTTCGTTTTCAGGACAATAACTGGGATGTTAAAAAGATCATGCGCGCATTGGTGATGAGCCGGGCCTTTCGTCAAGAGAGCCAGGCGGCCAGTCCGCGATGGATTCAGGATCCTGAAAATCGCAAGTTGGCTAGGGGTCCGAGATTTAGACTATCCGCCGAGCAGCTACGCGATCAGGCGCTCTTCGTGAGCGGATTGATGGATCACAGATTGGGTGGAAAAGGAGTAAACCCTTATCAGCCGCCGAACATCTGGGAGCCGGTGGCTTTCGGTGGGTCAAATACGCGCAGCTATAAGCAAGCCAAGGGGACTGATCTGTATCGGCGTTCGGTGTATACCTTTTTTAAACGAACCGCGCCCCATCCCGCGATGACCAATTTCGATGCTCCGTCGCGCGAGCAATCCTGCCTGCAACGGGAAAGTAGTAATACGCCGCTGCAGGCTCTCCAGTTGATGAATGATGTGCAGCATTATGAGGCCGCCCGTGGACTGGCAACACGGATGATGCAGTCGTCTTCCGATCTCAACGAACGTTTCGGGTTTGCATTTGAAAGTGTCTTGTCCCGATCTCCCGGTGTCGAAGAACTCACGATTGCGACGAAGCTCTATCAGCGGCAATTGGCCCGATATGAGAAAGTTCCTGAAGATGCCAAGAAGGCAGTTGGGTTTGGTGAATCCAAGGCGCCTCGTGATTTAGATGTTTCCGAACTCGCGGCCTTCACTTTGGTCGCCAATCTTATTTTGAATATGGACGAAGCCATCGTTCGCAACTGATCCGCCCTATGAATCCATTTTTAGAAAATCAACTTCTTCAGACCCGTCGTCAGTTTTTTGGCGATAGTGGAATCCGTCTTGGCGGAATTGCCATGGCTTCATTGATGGGTGCCCCGCGAATCGGAGCAGCCCCGTCCGAAGTGCATCCGGGCCTTCCGGGCTTGCCGCACTTCGCAAGTAAGGCCAAAGCGGTGATCTATCTCCACATGAATGGTGGCCCCTCGCAGCTCGATACCTGGGATTACAAGCCGAATTTATTGAAGGAATATAACAAAGATCTTCCTAAGGAGTTCCTTGGCGATCGCATCACGACGATGACGAGCGGACAGGGAAGATTTCCGGTGGCTCCGTCGCGATTCAAGTTTGCCCAACATGGTGAATGTGGCCGATGGGTGAGCGAACTTCTTCCGCATACTGCCAAGCTTGTTGATGACATCGCGGTGGTGAAGACGGTGCATACCAACGCGATTAACCATGATCCGGCTTGTACTTTTGTCATGACGGGAAGTGAAGTTTCCGGGAAGCCGAGTATGGGCTCGTGGGTCTCATACGGATTAGGCGCGGAGACGAGTGACCTTCCGTCCTTTGTGGCCTTGACGCCAAATTTCCCAAATGGCTCGAATGCCCAAGCGCTCTTCAGCCGAATGTGGGGGCCGGGCTTTCTCCCGGGACGGCACAGCGGAGTGGTTCTGCGCTCGGGGAATGATCCCGTTCTTTATCTCGAGAATCCTCCGGGAGTGAACCGGGGAGACCGTCGGGCGATGCTTGATTCATTGGGTGAGCTGAACCAACGCGGATTTAAAAAGTTCGGCGATCCGGATATCCAGACTCGGATTTCCCAGTATGAAATGGCCTATCGCATGCAGGCGAGCGTTCCCGATTTGACTGACTTTAGTAAAGAATCGAAGGCCACGATGGATCTTTATGGCGAGGACGTGAACCGTCCGGGCTCGTTTGCTTCGAGTGCGCTTCTGGCGCGTCGGCTCGTCGAGCGAGGCGTGCGCATGGTGCAGATCATGCATCGTGGCTGGGATTCACACGGAAACCTTCCCAAAGAGATGAGCAATCAGTGCAAGGACACTGATCAGGCTTGTGCCGCTCTCCTGACCGATCTCAAACAGCAAGGAATGCTCGATGAAACCTTGATCATTTGGGGCGGAGAATTCGGGCGAACGGTCTACTCACAGGGAACGCTTACCGAAACCAGCTACGGACGCGATCACCATCCGCGGAACTTCTGCATGTGGATGGCAGGCGGTGGAATTAAGGGCGGAGTATCTTTAGGTGAGACCGATGAATATTCCTACAATCCGGTTTCCGATTCCGTGCACATTAACGAGATCAACGCCACGGTGCTTCATTGCCTCGGGATCGATCATGAACGATTTACTCTTCGTTATCAGGGTCTCGATCAGCGTCTCACCGGGGTGGAGCCGATGAAGGTCCTAAAGAAGATCTTGGCTTAAGGCAGAGATCTCGAGAGAGAGGAGGATTGTCGCAGATGAAGAAGGATCTCGCTGGGCGATATCCCAAACATAATTTGGAGCGGTCCGCAGTAGAAGCGGGCTTACTTTCCGGGGAACGCGGGATGGAGGCGATGGGTCCAGTCGGGGAAGTGGAGTTTTCGATCGAGCGTGCCGGGTGTTCCCGCCGGGGCATTTGGGAAGAGTTGCCCTTTGGGTTTCTTGAGAAGGGAACGATCGCTCAGGGTTTTTAAAAATGCCAGGAGTTCATCGATTTCCTGTTCACTTAAACCAAGATCGCCCATGTCATCGTGGTTCACTGTTTTTGGGTAATCGGTCTTGGGCCAGCGGGGTGGTTGAAGGTCGCGGACATTGTAGAATTCGAGGACTTCACGCAGGGTCGGGATAGAACCGTTGTGCATGTAGGGTGCAGTGAGCGCGATATTTCGCAGAGAGGGGGCTTTGAACTTTCCCATGTCTTCCGGGTCATCAGTCACGGCGAAAAGCCCGGGGTCCTTTTGTCCGAGGGAAGGAACACCGAGATTATCATATCCGAAGTCACTGAGGAGGGGAGCGGTCCAGCTTTTGGCGTGAAGGAAGTGGCAGTCGGCGCAGGCCGCGGTGGTTTTGAAAATTTTAAGTCCCCGTTTTTCTGTTTTAGTGAGGATGTTTTTTTCGCCGCCTTGGTAGGCGTCGAATCGGGAGTCGAAGGGACGGAAGAAGGGCTCTTTGAGAAACTCCACCAGAGAACGGTAAGCGAAGTAATTGAGTTGCTCGTCATTTTTCCAGGCCTTGTTACCGATCCACTTTTGGAAGCCCGGAGCGTAGGATGATTTTCGGAGTGCTTCAGCCAAGGTATCTGGTCCGGGGAGATTCATCTCCTTGGGGTTAAAGAAGGGCTCCTGCACTTGCTCGAAGAGATCCTGCGCCCGCCCGTCGTGAAAGAGGCCTCCCTCCCAAGCGTATGCCTCGCTGCCGTTGGGGAGGATGAAGTCATCGAAGGCCATGGGTGGAATTAAGGCGGCATACATCAGAGATGGAGCATTGCGGGTCCCTTTGATGCTCGGTGCCGCACCGAGTGAAACTTGTCGGGAGTCGGCGAATGCGTGGTTGGGATCGTGGCAGGAGATGCAGGCCTGTCCCTTTGGACGGGAAAGATTGGTGTCCTGAAAAATGGCGCGTCCGATTGCTGCGGCGGTGGCTGGTTCTTCAGCGGGGATTGTTCCCGAACTCAATAGTGTGATCACTCCGGTTTGGAGGAGCTTCCAAATCGAATCACAAGAAATCACGTCAGAGGGATAGCATTCGGATCACCTGTGTCGATCATGTGATTCGCCTTATTCTGCCGATGCCGGCCCGTAGATTCGTTGATCAAGCAGAGACGCCCCAATCTTCAATTCGTTATTTCAAGGTGCGGATATAGGTGAAGAGGTCGGCGATTTGTTCGTCAGAAAGATGATCAATGAGACCTTCGGGCATCAGGGAAGATTTGGTGATTTTGTGCTGCGAAATGTTTCCTCTTGGAACGATTTTGACGGCAGTGCCGATTGGCTGGACGCTGAGTTGCGTCGTTGTTTCTTCGACGAGAGATCCGCTGATTTTACTGCCGTCCTTGAGGATGATGTCGTGGCGATAGTAGCCACTTTCCATTTGTGCATTCGGAGTAAGGATGTTGTGGAGAAGAGCTTCGGTAGACATGGCTCCTGCTCCCGAAAGGTCCGGTCCGATGATGCCGCCAGTGTCACTGACCTTGTGACAGGCAAGGCAGGTGGCGAAGAGGGCTTTGCCTTTTGTGGTATCACCCTGTTGGTTGGCAAGGCGGTGGTATTTATCAAATTTCTCACGCGCGGCTTTGGCCGCCTGAGGAGTGACGAGCTTTGGAGAGTCGTCGGTAAGTTGGATGGAAGCCTGGCCGCGAAGCTTGATGTTTTTCGAGTCGCCGGAGAAGCGATGAACAAGAGCTTGTGGGAGTGCTTCGGTGTATTCGGTCAGGAAGTTTGAGCGGATTTCTTCGGCGTTTCTTTCCCGGTTCCAGACACGATATTCGCGGAATTGATAGGCCGATCCCTTGGCAGTATTCGATTGTCCGATTTTGAGATCGCGGAGGTCGTTCTTAAAGGGTTTGGATTTGTCGGTGTCGAGAACGCCATCGAGATAGAGCTTCATACCGCCGTTTTCGTCTCGTGTGATGGCACAGTGAGTCCATAGATTGGCAACCATGGGGCGTGTGGCAACGATGAGGTCTCCAACGGTGGAACCGCCATAGACGCGGAGAGTATTACCGTAGAAATTGAAGTCCGGTCCGCTTGCTCCGCTGCCAAGGAGGGAATCATTGTTGTCGATATTGGGTGCGAGTTTGATCCAGGTTTCGACGGTGAAGGGACCTTTCAAGGTGATCGCTACGTCGATGGCATCGGCGGGATTTTCAGAGAGTTGGATGACGGGTTGAAGGAGATTCGGTGAGTTTTTGAGGATGACTTTGACGTCGGGGTGGCTCGCTCCAAGTACCGCGACAATGCTGCCGAGGGCATCGGCGGTGAGGTCTTTGAATTCCCCGGATGACGCTGCCCGGGCGAGGGCGAGGGCACTTTCTTTCCGCGAGGTCAGGCCGTGGATGACGAGTTGGCGAAGGTCTCCTGGAAGGGAGTCCCACTCTCTCGCGAGGAAGGTGACAATGCGCGGATCCTGCAAGGATGCAAGGGAGGTCAGGGCTTCACGTTTCAGTGCGAGATCTGACGAGCGATAGTATTTTTCGAAGAGTGATCGGTCGGTGGAACCCAGTTCACGGAGAGCGGTGATGACGCTGAGAGTTTCGGGTTGCGAACGTTCTGCTGCGTTGAGCCAATTACGGATGGGATCCTCGAGATTCTTGAGGCGGAACTTGGCGGCGAGGCGGATGATAAGTCGTTGGTTTTTGAGCGTCGCCTTTGGGAAAATTTTGAGGGAAGCTTTGCCAACCAGCCTGGAAAGTGAGGGGTCGGCGGCAAGACTGGGGGAAATGTTTTCAAATGACTTGAGGAGGGAGACTTGCTGCTTGGGATCGGCAAGGATGCTTGAAAGGGCTGCCGTGACTTCCGGTTGATTAAGCTGGCTGCCAAGGAGGGCAAGTTCGCCGGAGCTGAGGGGTCGGCCTAAGCGGGGAATTGCCTTGGCGAGCTGGGAGGCCGCGACCTCGGGATCGAGCGATTGGATGGCGAGGAGAAATTGCTCGGAGGAGAGGGTTTTGACGGCCCCGCTCTCGAGCATTTTCTGCGTCACTGGACGGTGCGTTTCCATGGCCCATCGGGCAAGGTAGCGTTCGAAAGTGCGGTCGTAGGTGTCCCATCCTCCGGTGTTGAGAGGTGCATTTCCAAGACGAGCGGCGAGGGCCATCATGGCCGGGGTTGGGCTTTTGTGATAGCGTAGGGCATTGGCAAGGGCAGCGCGGATGCGACGTTGATCGGTGGGTGCGCCCTTGGCGATCGCGAGGAAGTCTGCTTCGGGAAAGCTGAGTTCTCCGGCGATGCGGATGCTCTGATAGCGAAGGGACGGGTGGGGATCCGAAGCAAGGGTGCGAAGGATGGAGGGAGTGATTTCGGCCATTCCTTCGAGGGCCCAAAGAGCGGCGCAGCGTCGGGAGACGGAGGCCCTGGAATCGATAATTGTTTTGGTGAGGAGAGGAATGACGGACTTGTCCCCCCGGTCGGAAAGTTCGTGCCAGGCGAGGCGGGAGAGGAGAGCGTTGGGGCCGCCGAGGTAGGTCGCGACTTCCTCCGAAGGAAGTTTGGTGAGGTTGGGTGGGGTGGTGTGCTTTTGGCTGTGATGGCGGATGCGCCAGATACGTCCGCGCTTTTTGTCGCGGTCGGGATGACTACGAGGGACCTCGTTGTGGGAAATGATTTTGTTATACCAATCGACGATATAGAGGCAGCCGTCGGGGCCGAAGTGGGCCGCGATAGGGCGGAACGACTTGTCACCAGAGAGGAGAAAATCGTCCTGCTTTTTATAGGAGTATTGTCCTTTGCCGTTCGTGGTGGCCGTCATGATCTGGAGACGGTTCGTGATGGGATTGACGATAATAAAAACCTCGCCCTCGTAGCCGAGTTGAAAGGGACTGCCTTCATCTTCGACGAGCGCGAGCCCGCTCAGCCCGGTGCCGCCCATTTGGGGGCCGTTGGTGGAGGGGTGGATGTTCGGAGCGTATGAGCGGAGTTTGTCTTGGGAGCCAGTGGGGTAGTGGGTTCCTGGTTCGAACTCGGCGACGGGAATGCTAATGTCGTTGGCTTCTTGGAGAAAGGCGCGGCCATCGCGGGTTTGGGTGAAGCCCCAGATGTTGTTTGGCCCGTGTGTGAGGAGGTCGAAGTCCGATCCATCGGGCCTCATGCGGGCAAGCTTGCAGTGAGTGAAGGTGATGCTTTTCGAGCCGTTGGCGAAGGGTTCACCCGATGGTCGCTGAACTTTCGAAGCGTTGAAGAGACCCTGAGCGAGAGAAATCCAGCCTCCGGGCATGCGTTCGAACTGGTGAGGGAAAAGGTGTGAATCCTGGACTCCGAATCCAGTGAGCACGGGGTCAAAGCGATCTGCTTTGCCGTCGTTGTTGGTATCATGGTAGTGACGGATTTCGTGGCCGTATTGAATGAGGGCTCCATCTTTCCAGGGGAGGATACCTAGTGGAATGACGAGACCCTCGGCAAAGACGCGCGGGGTGTGAGGGCCGGGTCCGTAGGGATTGTCAAAGACGAGGGCTTGATCCGTTCCGCCTTTTGCGAAGAGGGCTTCTGCAGCGTCTTTGCTCTCGTTGGCATCGACGGGGTATTCGCGGGCGGTGGTGGTCCACATGCGGCCAGCGGCATCCCAGACGACGGTGATGGGTTTGCTGACTCCCTGTTCTTCGCTTGCGACAAGCTCGGCAGTGAATCCGGGGGCGATCTGAAAGGTCGCTCTTTCTTCCTCCGGGGTGAGGGGACTTGGCTTGCTGGTCGATTTGGTTTCCCAATGAAGTGCGCCGGGAGTGGGTGCAAGTTCCTTGATGGTGACATTTTTCAGGTGGACCTCGAAGGCGCCACCGCCGTGAGCCTGGAAACCAATGAGACCGTTTTGGGGAATGCCGGGAGCGCGTTCGATGAAGTCGAGAGCGGCGACACCGTTGATCCATGAACGGATACGGGGGCCTTCGGCGACGATGCGGTAGTGATTCCAATCCCAATCTTTTGTGACCTTGCCGAGGGCCTCGGGATTGACCGGTTCGGCGATGACCCGGTTGCGACGGGACTCGTCGTAAATTTTACCCCACCAGCCGATGCCGGCATCAACTTGATAGCCTTTCATTTCGGAATTATTGGGGAGTCGAATACTGCGCATCTGGAGACCTGAATTCATGAAACCAGTTCCCTTTTCCAATTTGATGTCGAATTCGAGTTCGAAGTTTTCGTAGCTTTTGTCAGTGGCGAGGAAGGTGTTGTGCGGGACTTTCTTTTTCATCGAGCCGCCGATGATCATGCCATCACGGGTGGTCCACCACTGTTCCTCGCCTTTGCGGACATCCCAGCCGGCGAGAGTTTTACCATCGAAGAGGGAGACTTTTTCGGCATGGCTGAGACAAACGAAAAGGAAGAACAGAGAGAGGATTTTCATAGCGGTCGGGAGAGCAGTTTGCCCCTCTGAATACGCGATGTCAGGAGGATTCCTGCCACAAACGTATACGGGAAATCCACATGGCTTTTATTTCAGAGTCTGCAGGTAGGAGATGAGGTCGAGGAAGTCTCGGTCGCCCATGCCGTCAGTCATGTTTTCTGGCATGACCGACTTACCTTTGATGTATCCGGCTCTCTTGATTTCGGTGAGAGGAATGACGACTTTGCCTCCTCCCATGAAGGCCAAGGTAATATTCTGATGACTGAGGTCGGAGCGGAATCCTTCGATAGCACTCCCATCTTTCTTAATTACCTTGTAGCTGTAGAAGATTCCTTCGACGGCATCATTCGGCTTTAAGATGGCGGTCAGGACCTCCAGAGGAGAGCGATGTCCTCCTCCTCCCAGGGGTGGGGCGAAGCCACCGCGTGCGCCGTCGTGACAAGCTGCGCATCGACCCGCGAAATGGACCTTGCCTTTTGCGATGTCTCCGGTTGAGGTTTGCACGAGTCTACTCAAGCGGGCGATGTCTGCGTCCAATTTCTTTGAGGCTTGAGGCTTTTTCTTTTGATTCTGTTCCAGAATTTGGCTCCATTTTTCTTCATCGGGTGAAGGGTGAATGGTGCGATCCTTTCCGATGCTTTCAATGAGTTGGTTGAGGAAGCGTTTTTCGTAGGGGCCACCCAGAGCGTAGTAGTATTTTTTCCAGCCCTGGACTTTCTTGCTTGCTAGATTTTTCTTGGGTGTTTGGAAGTGTTTCGCGAAATCCAAGTGGGTTTGATTTAGCGGCTGCGGGGTGTCGCGGAAGAAGCGAATGAGTTCATTGATGACGTAGAATGATCGCTCTCCGCGAAGAACTTTCAGAAGAGGGAAGCACTCTGAGAGCGGGGGATGGAGATTGGAAAGGGCACGAAGGGCTTCATGGCGAACGTTTTGGTTTTTGCTTTCGAAGAGGATTTTCCAGACCGAAGCGTCGAAATGGCCGAGAGATTCGAGTGCCCAGAGAGCATGGATGCGATTGCTGTCGCTCGTGTCGGAGGATTGGACGAGTTGGGTGAGAGATGGGATGATGAAGTTTGCTTTCCGGATGGAAATCTGGTGGATGGCCGCGCGCATTTCCCAGAGGTTTCCGGAAGTGAGATGATCGATGAGCTGGGGCGTTGACGACTCTTGGACGTTCGGGGGGATGAGGGGGTTTTGGGATTTGTGACGGACTCTCCAAATCCGGCCAAGAGTGCGGGCGTGCTTGTCGAGGTTACGGGTCGTCGTGCCGTGGGAGATGGTTCGGTTATACCAGTCGGCGATGTAGAGACATCCATCGGGGCCGAAGGCAAGATTGACGGGGCGGAACATGGGGTCGTCACAGGTGACGAGGTCGGTTTCCCGTTTAAAGTGGTGGTTGCCAAGTTCATCGACGTTGTATGAAACGGTATTGATCTCACCCGTGATGGGGTTGGCGACGAAGTTAAAGTCCCGCCATTCGGCAGGGAAGTCGCGAGGTGAAGTCCCGGCGGTGGCGATCCCACAGAAGCCGGTTCCGTCCAGGCCGAGGTCGGCTGAGGTGGGAGGATGTTGGAGAGGGTTTCGTGAAGCGGTGGCGAGGAAGCTGGGGTAGGTGGCATCGCGCTCAAAGGCGGCCTGACTGTAGCCGAGATCGTTTGCTTCGTGAATGTAGGTTCGTCCTTCCCGGTTGATGGCCCAGGCCCAAATGTTGTTCATTCCTTCGCCAATGATTTCCAATCGAGTTCCGTTTGGTTGATAGCGTCCGACAAGGCCCTGATTGAACGGTGTTTGTTTGCCATCGGAAGTCGTGATCGTTCCGGTGCTGTGGACTCCTTGTGAAAAGTAAATCCAGTTTCCGGGGCCACGGGTAAGTCGGTGGGCGCTGGTGTGGCTGTCTTTGACGCCGAAGCCACTCATGAGAGTGGTGATGCGGTCCGCTTTTCCGTCGGAGTCGGTGTCGTTGAATTTTAGAACCTCGGTTCCTTGAATCACATGGATGCCATCGTCATGAGGAAGAACGGAGATGGGCATGACGAGTCCGTCCGCAAAGACTCGGGGTGTTTGAGAATCGGTGAGATGAGGTTCCGGAAAAACAAGGATCTTATCGTTCCCCTTCAGTTTGAAACGTGAGGGGTTGTTGTCGTTGGGATACTCGCTGGCGGTTTGGGTCCAAAGGCGGCCTGCGTCATCGAATCCGAGTGAGATGGGCTTGATGGCACCTAGCTTTTCGTGGCTGACGTTTTCAATCACGAAGCCTTCGGGAAGGTGGAAGAGGGCAAGTTGCTCCTCCATTGACTGGGTTTTGGCATCGAGGGTGTTACCTAGTCCTTCGGTAAATTTCTTTTTTCGGATGTTTTTTTTTGAAGAGATAGAAGTGGTGCGGAAGGCCTTTAAGTCGACTTCGTCTCCCGGGTGGAGGATGAGATAATCGAGAGCAAACATGTAGGATTTCAAGGCCTCGGGATGGGTTCCGATGATCTTGATGGAGAGGGTGTGTTGGCCTGCGGAGAGAGCGATCGCTTGACCGAGGGGAATGGTGCCGGATCGGGTCACTCCGTCGTTGTAAAGGTCGATAGATTTCGAGAGCTTTTTACCATCGAGGGAGAATTCCACGATGCCGTAGTCCTTTGCTTTGGTCATTCCGACGCCAAGACGATAGATCCCGGCTTTGCTTACGGGAATGGCGAGTTCAAGGATGTCACCGGGTTTCGCTCCGGTCCACCAAAGGTGCTGGTCTCCGCTCCAGAGTCCGGTCCCGAAGGTGTGAAGACTCTGGGGGCGGGCGGATCCGGTGGACTTCATGACTTTGAGAGCCTCGCCTTCGAAGAAGAGAGTGTTGTCTTTCGGCGAGGGCTTCGCCTTTTTGGGGGGAGCGGTGTCGGTTTGGATGAAGGCAAAGACGCCTTTTTTATTTCCTACGACGATATCGATCTTGCCATCGCCGTTAAGATCGCCAGTGGAGATCTGTCGGCCCACTCCGGAATTGTCATCGATGAGATAGGGGATGAGTTCAGTGCTGCCGTCCTTGTGCCGGGTCGTCCGGAACCAATAAAGGACGGCGGGATCGTTCGCGCCGGGGTCGCGGCCGTTGTGGGCGAAGTAGCACTTGCCGGTGACGATATCCTTAATGCCGTCGCCATCGATATCGACACAGTCCATGGCATGGGGTTGGGAGAAACAAACGCCGTAGGGATTTCCTACGGGCTTATCCGTCATCACGATATGTTGTTTAAAGGTGATGGCTCCGTCTTCTTGGACTTGTTCATACCAAGCCATTCCCCAGGAGTGGGCATTGAGGGCGGTAACGACGTCGGCGTCGCCATCGCCATCGATATCGTAGGCGAACATCTGGGCTCCTCCTTGCTTTGGGGCGAAGGCAAACGGATGAAATTTCCAGGGCGTCTTGCGGTCCCAGTTTTTCGGTTGCTGCCACCAGCCGCGTTTTTCGAGAATATCGGGAAGCTTGTCGCCATCAATGTCGCCGGAACCGAGGCCATGAATGAACATCTGAACCCCGCTATCCTTCGGGGTGATGCGATGAACGATCCAGGGTTTGGTCGGGTCGGGAGCTGGCTCAGAGAGAGTGATGTAGCCCCGACTATGAGCGAGCAGTTGCCGGCTCTTGCCCAGGACATTGAGATATTGGGGAGATTCATTGCAGATGTGCTCCTGGGCGGGGCAGTGTTCGCATTGGTGTTCCTTGTTGTCGGCCGGGAGCGGTTTTTCGCCGGGGTTGATGGCGAGATGCGCGGGTTGGGCGGGTAAGCCAACTTTGAGAATGTCAGTCCATTTGTCCTTTGTGATGAGATCGGGGAAGGTGAAGAAATTTTGAGAGTATCCCCCGATGGGAAAGACTTTGACCGGAGCATAGGCATGGGACTTCTTAAAATTGGGGCCCTGCCACCAGAGCGGTCCGGCAATGATATCGGGTTTGCCATCGGCATTGATGTCGCCAATGGAAGCACCTTCGGTCAGATATTGATCCGTCAGTTGGATCTTCTTAAAAAAGACCGTTGTCTTCGGGGTGGATCGCTCTCCCCAGCAGAGGGAGGTGATAAGAGGGAGCAATAGGATGTGGAAAACTTTCATAGCAGAGGTTCAATTCCTCATTCATCCATTTTGTCCATACAAGGTGTCGAATGGAATTAGAGGTGAGCCGAAGACTCTGGCTTCACGTCGAAATCAAACACGACGAGGCGTTCGAGACGTGGCTGGACCAATTCGACTCGCTTCAAGTGTTCCGGATGAGGGAGGTATGCGTCGCGCGATTCCGCGTTGTCGAAGGTCATGATAAAACCGTGGGTGTATCCATCGGACAGTCCTTCATCAGATTTATAGGGACCGTGTTCCATGCTGAGAAGCCCGGGAATGACTCCGACCATGGCGCGCATTTCCGCGAAACATTCATCGATTTGTTCCTCTGTAATGCCTTCTTTGAACTGAAATACTCCGAAGTGATTGGTCATTTTATGTGCTTGGTTATGATTGTTGGGATTGGATGAGTTCGAGTAACTTGTGTGCGGCCGCCTGAGCGAAAACCTCGCTGTTGATTTCTTCTTCGAAATCAACAACCTCACATTGAGCGTTGGCGTGAATCGCATCAAAGAGGGCTTGGTCGGCCTCGGGGTCATAAAACGATTGCCCTTCCGCTGAAATGATTGAGATCGCTTTACGAGGAATCAGGATGGCTGTGGGTGCGGGGTTGGCATTGGCTTTCTCTGCGAGAATTTTGCCAAGCTGTGCGCATTCTTCGGCGTTGGTTCGCAGGAGAGTCACTTGTGGATTGTGGACGTAGATCGTGCGGTCCTCGTGTTCAGCGAGAAGAGTATCTCTTTCGCCGTAGTTGGCCATATCGAGACAGCCGGGTGCGATCACCGAAGGAACCTGTGCCTTGGCCATGGCGTCCATTCGATCTGGGCCGGCGCTCAAGGTGGCACCGAGGAGTTCGTCGGCCCACTCGGTGGTGGTGAGATCAAGGACTCCCGTGACCATTCCTGATTCGATGAGTGATTCCATGGTTCTACCACCGGTTCCGGTGGCATGGAAAATGAGGACCTCGTATCCGGCATCTTCCAGAACCTTTGACGCAATGTTGATACAGTCGGTCGTGTTGCCAAACATGCTGGCAACGATAAGAGGCTTGTCATCTCCTTGGGTGATCTGCGCTTCCACCATTCCGCAAATCGCTCCGGCAGCGCGAGTGAAGATGGTTTTTGAAATGCGATTGAGTCCGGCAACGTCAACGATGGAAGGCATCATGGTGATGTCCTTGGTTCCGACATAGTGAGCGGTGTTTCCCGACGCCAGGGTAGAGACCATGAGCTTGGGAAAGCCAAGCGGGAGCGCGCGCATGGCTGCAGTACCAAGGGCAGTTCCGCCTCCTCCTCCGAGCGAAATAACGCCGTCAATTTTTCCATCTTGCGCAAGTTTGGCAAGAAATACTGGAGCGGCTTTTGACATCGCGACAACACATTCTCCACGGTCTTGCTTGTCGATAAGTGCTTGCAGGTCGAGTCCAATGGCTTCGGCAACACCGAAGCGGGAAATATCAGGAGTGATCTGTGGGTCGCCTCCGGTTCCGAGATCGATGAGGATCACCTCGTGTCCCTTTTTTTGAATCAAGTCAGCAACGAAGGCGTGCTCGTGGCCCTTCGAATCGAGAGTCCCTAAAACGGCAATGGTCATGGTTTTAGTGGATTCGCTTGACCGGGATGGACTTAAACTGACGGGTGAGATCAGTGAGGGGTTGCTCAATGGCCATTCGTTCCAGACTCGACGCGCCTACGAATCCGACGGCATCGGTATGTTCGCAAACGTATGCGGCATTTTCCGGCGTGAGAATGGGTCCACCATGGGAAAGAACCATGACGTCCTTACGGACCGAGTGGGCGGCATCGCAAATAGACTGTGTCGCTTGGACGGCATGGTCCATTGAGACCGTGGCATCGGTGACACCGATCGATCCTCCGATGGTGCAGCCAACGTGGGCGATGATGACGTCGGCTCCGGCTTCGGCCATGCCCTTGGCCTCCTCGGGCGTGACGACGTAGGGAATCGTGAATTGGTCCATCTTATGAGCGAGGGCAATCATTTCGATTTCCTTCTGCACACTCATACCGGTTTCCTCGAGGGTCTGCCGGTAGGCACCATCGACAATGGTGTGGGTGGGGAAGTTGTTGATGCCCGAAAAGCCCATGTCGATGACTTGGCGGAGGAAGTGCCACATGCGACGGCGAGGGTCGGTGGCGTGGACACCACAGATTACCGGGATCTCTTCGACGACCGGGAGGACTTCAAATTCGCCAATTTCCATGGCGATGGCATTGGCATCTCCATAGGACATGAGGCCGGCGGTGGAACCGGCACCAGCCATGCGGAAGCGTCCGGAGTTGTAGATGATGATGAGGTCGGCTCCGCCTTTCTCAATAAACTTGGCGGAGATGCCTGTTCCTGCTCCAGCACCAATAATGGCTTCGCCTTTGGAGAGAGTGTCATGAAGACGCTCGAGCATTTCGTTTCGTGTATAGGGATTTCCGATCCCGGTCCATGGATTAGGCATAATGTCGTTAGGAATAGAAATTTAGTAAAGTCAGAGGATGATACGAGTGCTCTGAAAAAGACCTTAGCGGGTTCGGAGTAAAAGTGGCCCACATTTACATACAAAATTTCCACATGTGAAAAGAAAAGGCGGGTGTCGCCGTGAATGTGCTGATTTAATCTTCTTTCGTCTATTAGATGCAGGATGGCAGATAAGAAAGTAGCACCAAAAACCTTAGAGAATGTCCGTGTCCTCGGTGAGATGACAAAGGTGAGAGTGATTCGTGTTGATGAAGACGATCATCGGAATTGGTTGCAGGAAGCGCCCGTTTGTCCGCAATTGTCAAAGCACCAGATTATCCATGCTGGAATCATGAAAGCCTATTCACCTTTCGAGATTGTCCGGATCGAACAAACAGGGACATTCATGTTGGCGTGTATTGAAGGTGAGGGTGCCATCTTGGTTGATGGATCGTGGAAGCGAGTGAAGGCAGGGGAGGCGTGTTTGTTACCACCTTTCGTTGCGAATGCCTTGAAGTGTGTAGGGTCAAAGTCCTGGAGATTTTGTTGGGTCCGCTATTTGGAGCGCAAGGAGATCTCTCCGATTGTGAGTTCAATTTCCCCGGTGCGAGGTAAATACGATGCTGAACCGCTGCAGCGAGCCATTGAAGGTCTGCTTGCGGAGTGTCAGACGGACGGTTCTACGGCTTTGAAGTATCATTGGGTGGAGTTAATTCATCAATATGTTCTTCGGTTTGCTCAACCCCACCAGTCAGATGATCGTCTCTGGCGTCTCTGGCAGAAAGTCGATCAAAGATTGGACTATCGATGGTCAGTCGCTGAGTTGGGCGAGGTCGCTTGTGTCAGTGGAGAGCACTTGCGCCGACTCTGCCAAAAAGCACTGGGCCGAAGTCCCATGCAGCAGATCACGTTCCTGAGAATGCAGAGGGCTTCCCAGTTGCTCCTGGAAACGGATGAAAAAATTGAGACTATCGCGAGAATGACTGGCTACAAGAATGCCTTTCACTTCTCCAATGTCTTTATGGATTGGGTCGGTATTCGGCCTTCGGAGTTTCGTGGATAGCTCATCGTGTCATCACGCGGAGGCGCACAAATTGGTGGGGCTCCCTTGAGAGGGGGAGAGGTGTTTGATAGCTCACCTTGATTGTGCCGTTACCTTGGTTGATACGGGATTGGAAGATCGGCAGAGGTGAGTGGTGTCCAGTTGACAAGATTGGTGGAGTATTCCGCTCTCTATGAGAGCATCGTCGCTCACGAGATTCAGCAGGAAAATCACCCGGAATGAGTCGCCGACGATGATCGGAATGGTCGAACCCTTTTTGTGGCAACCGCACAATAGAGCCCTTTGGTTTGGCTCATTTAAATAATGTGGATTACAGGCATCAAGATGTGGTTACTGGCTATTCCCTTACTAGATCGAGTTGGTCACTATTCGTCTTGGTAATCAAAAAAAAGCGTCCTCCAATCATTCATCTTTCTCTGCCCCTAAGACGATTGCAAAACGACAATATAATTATGAAAAACAAAACAAAACATACAGGACTCATCCTCACTCTAGGTCTAGCCGCTAGCGCCAGCGCAACAATCACCGTATTGGGAGTCGATTCCACAGCCGGCGCAAACTGGCGCACCGCTGCCAACCTTGAGGCTGACAACGAGTATGGCACTGCCGGGTATGTCGTCTTCGGGCTCAACGAAGCCGATGCCGTCTACAATGCAAATTTTGATGTCAGTAGCGCCAACGCCGCAAATGCCTACAATCTGCCCGCCGGAATTTCTGTTTCGACCATAGACACCAATATCGGGATGTGGTCAGGCAACGGTAATTTCGGGACATTGGAAGACCCCACGGCGGGAAATGTCATTACCAACTCCTCGGTCCTTGCCAACTCAACCGGAACCAGGCAGTTCACGGTTTCACGAACGATTGACACCGGCTACAGGCTCAGCCTGCTGACCGCCTCCGGTGACAACGAGGGCACGGAGTTCACACTCACCGTCAACGATGGCTCCGGGTCCATGATGTCAAGCTACGACCACGCGGCGAATGGTCTCGCATACCATGTCTTCGATGTCTCAGCTGGCACGAGCGATATTGTGATCGATATCGCGTCCACTGCCGGGAACCGTTCATTAACGGGAATTGGGTTCGATGCGCTCCCTGCCATTCCTGAACCATCGTCCACTCTTTTGCTCGGTATCAGTATGGCCGGTATTGCTCTGCGCCGCCGTCGGTAAGTTTCGCGTTAGCTGAACCAGCTCCACTCAAGGACCCGGCGGATCAGATCCGCCGGGTGCTTTTTGCCCCACAATCACCCACTTCCTTATGTCTCTCTCGAATATCATTCCATAGGGATTCGCTATTCCAACGATTTTCAGACTCCGATAACCTCTCCTTAAATTTGGGAATTCTTCCCTCAACTGTAACTCTAACAGGCCCAATAAAAATGTCTCAACTTACCAAAGTCATCACCGTTTCGACCCTCCTCTTCTCAATGGCAGGCGCGACGGTAACCTCTATCGGCGTGGACTCTACTGCCGGCCCCAACTGGCGAACCTCGGCACAACTCGAAACTGACAACGAGTATGGCACTGCAGGCTACGTGATCTTCGGACTCAACGAAGCCGATGCCGTCTACAACCCAGATTTCGACGTCAGCGATGCAAATCTCCTTAACGCCTACAATCTGCCCGCCGGAATTTCTGTTTCGACGGTAGATACGACCATTGCCATGTGGTCCGGCAACGGCAACTTCGGAACGATGGAGGACCCTGGGGACGGGAATGCGCTCACCAGTGCCCCGGTCCTCGCCAACTCGAGCGGAACCAGGCAGTTCACGATCACGCGTGCTGCGAGCGAGCGATTCAGCATCACCATCATGGTAGCTTCCGGGGACGGCGAAAACACAGGATACACCGTGGCTGTTGATGACGGTTCCGGCTCAGCCAGCTCAGACTACACCCACGTCGCAAACGGTCTGGCCTACCACGTATTCGATGTTTCCGACGGCAACAGCGATATCTTAATTAACCTCACCAGCACTCCCCAAAACCGGAGCCTTGTGGGAATCGCCTTCGACATCGATACCGTTGATCTTAGCAATCCGAGTGACCTTAACTCAAATGGGATCGGCGACAGCTGGGAGGAGTTCTACTTTGGAGGTATCGGGATCGTCGATCCTGCTGCGGACGAAGAGACGGACGGGCTGACTAACTTGGAGGAGTGGCAAAACCTTACCCATCCTAAATTCGCTGATAGCGACTCAGATGGCCTCGAGGATGGCGAAGAGGTCAAGACCCACTCAACCAGTCCCATTGACAACGACACTGATGACGACGGCTATGATGACAAGTTCGAGGTTGATAATCTAGCCTCAGGTTTCGACCCGCTCGTGGATGACTCTGACGAGGATCCTGACAACGATGGACTCGACAATGCGGCCGAGCTTGTGAACTCAACCGATGCCATCGATCCGGACTCGGACGATGACACCATCGATGACGGCGATGAAGTCGGTGGTAACGTTAACCCTTACAATGGAGGTATCCTCGGAGTAGCCCCCGGCGACCCCACCGACCCGAATAACCCGGATTCCGATGGCGACGACATCAATGACTTTGCCGAAATCGACATAGCCAACGGCTTCGTCACCGACCCGAATAACGCGGACACGGACGGCGACCAAATCTCCGACAACGCGGAGATATCTAACGGCTCGGATCCTACGGATAGCGGGAGTATCCCGTTCTCGACCGTAACCTCGGTCGGAGTGGACTCCACTGCCGGCCCAAATTGGCGAACTTCGGCACAATTCGAAACTGATCAAGAGTATGGCACCGCTGGCTATGTGATCTTCGGACTCAACGAGGCCGATGCCGTCTACGACGCAAATTTCGACGTCAGCGATGCCAATCTTCTCAACGCCTACAGTCTGCCCGCCGGAATTTCCGTTTCGACCGTAGACACCAACATTGGCATGTGGTCCGGCAACGCCGCCAACTTTGGTGAGATCGAGGATCCCGGTAACGGCAACGCAATCACCAACGCCCCCGTCCTTGCCAACTCAACCGGAACAAGGCAGTTTACGGTCACGCGCGCTGCGAGCGCTCCGTTCCGGATCACCGTCATGATGGCTTCCGGAGACGACCAGAGCACGGAATACACCGTGACGATCGCTGACGGTTCCGGCTCCGCGAGTTCGAACTATGCGCATGTCGCAAACGGTCTTGCCTACCACGTATTCGATATTTCTGCTGGCAATAGCGACGTCTTAATCGACATTGCCAGTAATCCCGAAAACCGGAGCCTCATGGGAATCGCCTTCGACACCAAAAATGGTGGACTTAGAGTGACGGACATTTCGGTCGCTACAAATGGTGACGTCTCACTGACTTGGAACTCCAGAAGTTCTCTAGGAACAACCTATGCGGTTTTTTCGACTGATGATCTTTCCCTTCCGCTGGAAGATTGGTCGGAGATCGATGATGGAATCGATACCGGGGGCGATAGCACGACCTTCGTCATTCCATCGGCCCTTCTGGCTGATGCAGATAAGCTCTTTTTCTTCGTTCGCAAAAACTAGAAAGATCGAGTTCCGGATCAAAAAGTAGCGCTCGCTCATCGCAAATTGATTCGAGATGCGCTTTGCTATTTCTAGCAAGCGCTCGCTGACCAACATCCACACCATAAATGATGACCCTCTTACGCCAGGGTGCTCTTGCGGCGCTCCCACTCCTCGCTACTGCGATGAGCCTCAAAGCCGCTGTCACTGTCGTCGGTATAGATTCGACTGCTGGTGCGAACTGGCGCACCGCCGCCAATCTCGACGCGGATCAGGAATACGGCACGAGCGGCTATGTCGTCTATGGCCTGGCGGCGGCAGATTCTGTTTACACTGCTAACTACGACATTTCATCAGGGAACCCTAACAACGTCTACAACCTTCCCGCCGGCGTGGGCGTAACCTCTATCGATACCAACATCGGGATGTGGTCAGGCAACGGCAATTTCGGGACGTTGGAAGACCCCACAGTGGGAAATGCCATCACCAGTGCTCCGGTTCTCGCCAACTCGAGCGGAACAAAACGCTTCACCGTCACCCGCTCCAACTTCGACGCCTTCCGACTCACCGTAATCACTGCCTCCGGCGACAATCAGGGCACCGAATACACCGTTACCATCAATGACGGCAGTGGTTCCCAGTCCACCACCTACGATCACCCGAGCAACGGCGTCGCCTACCACGTGTTCGACGTTTCGACCAGCAATTCGGATATCACCATCGACATCGTCAGCTCGGGCCAGAACCGATCTCTGACGGGCATCGTATTCGACTCAGCCGTCGATATCACTGATCCAACCGACAGCGACAACGACGGCATGGGCGACAACTGGGAGAATTTCTACTTTGGGAATTTGACCCGAGATGGAAGTGGAGACCTCGACTCGGACGGTCTCAACGATGCCGACGAGTGGACTGAGCAAACCCTCCCTGACGACTCTGACTCCGACGATGACGACCTTACCGACGGCCTGGAAATCAATACCTACAGCACAGACCCGCTCGACAATGATAGCGACGACGACGGCTTCAACGATGGCGATGAAATCACGGGAGGAACCAACCCCAACGACAACGGAAGTTTCCCGGTAGTAACCGTCGGACGCCCCGTTCTTGGTTCTACCAACGCGACCCGTGACAGCGTCGTCGTCTTCAACGAGATCCACTATCATCCCGCGGACGATAACGATGGCCTCGAATATATCGAACTTTACAACCAGATGGCCGTCAATATCGATCTGAGTAACTGGCGTATCGGCGGTGTCGATTTCGACTTTCCCGAAGGCACCGTAATCGACGCTCGTAGCTATCTTACTATCGCAAAAGTCCCTGCCAATTACCCCGGCGCGCTGGGTCCCTATGCCGGGACCCTTTCAAACTCCGGAGAAACCCTGCGCCTGTTCAATAACAACCGCGCTTTCCGCACCACGGCTGGCGCAGGTCCGAATGGCGCGAGCTCCGATTCGCTCGACCGCCGCCGCATCATGGATGAGATCTCATACGGCGACACCTATCCGTGGCCGCTGGGACCCGATGGCTCAGGATCCACGCTGGCGAAAGTCGACCCGGCGACAGGCAGCGCTCATCCGCAAAATTGGACGCACAGCACTGCCACCAATGGCACTCCCGACGCGGCCAATGGCCAGACACTTGTCCCAGCGATCGCCTTTAATGAGATCGACGCCTCCACTACGCCGACGTTCCAGCTTGAGCTCCACAACCACGGCGCCCTTCCGATCGCACTCGGCGGCATGGTTATCGGCTCCTCCAACTCCCTTCACGGCGACTACACTTTCCCCGTCGGTAATCTCGCTTCCGAGACCTTCACTACGATCGACGCCACCGCGCTCGGCTTCACTCCTGATGACAATGATCGCTTGTTTCTTTTCACCACAGGAAAGGCAGCGCTCATCAACACGGCCCGAGTCGATGATCGCCTAAAAGGTCGCAGTCCGGACGGCACCGGACGCTGGCTCAATCCAAACACCGCAACATTCGGCAGCGCCAATTCCTTCGACTTCGAAGATGCTATTGTGATCAACGAGATCTTTTACCACGCCTACCCGATCCGTTCGACTTCCGGCACGCCGCCAACCTACACTAACGTTCAAGTTATGGATTTCAACCATGTCTGGCGCTACAACCTCGATGCTGGCACTAGCGGTTTGCCCTTCGGTTGGGAAGACAGCGTTCACACTGTCGATGACATCAGTTGGTCAGAGGGTCCCGGCCTACTCGGTTTTGAAACCGGGACACTCGACGAACCCATCCTAACAGATGTCAACCGTGAATCAAAAATCCCTTACTACTTCGAGACTGAATTCATCTACAGCGACCCAGCCGCCGTCGATCAAATTACCTTCGAGCACTACATCGACGACGGAGCCGTCTTCTACCTAAACGGCGAAGAGATCGGCCGCTACAACATGGCACCGGGACCCTTCACTCCCATCACATCCGGAACCACGGTTACCAACGCAACCCTTGGGACACTCTCCTTTAGTAACCCAAACATCCTCCAGGGCAGCAACCTTCTCTCGGTTGAAGTCCACCAGTCCGGCACCGGCAGCAGCGACCTCGTCCTCGGCCTGCGCACCAGTTTAAGAAAGTTCGAGACCCCCGGCACACCAGCCACGCCCTATGCCGAGCGCGACGAAGAATGGATCGAACTCTACAACCGCGGAGCTTCCACTATCGATCTCAGCACTTGGAACATCAATGGCGGGATAAGTTCCAACTTTCCTACTGGCACGATGCTCGGTTCAGGCGACTACCTCGTTGTCGCTAGAGATGCCACTGCTCTCGCGCAAAAGTATCCGGGCATCACCATCGTCGGTGATTACTCAGGAAGCTTGGGTAACGGCGGCGACCACCTCGTCCTCAAGGACGGTCGCGGTAACCCAGCGGACGAGATCACCTATTTCGATGGTGGTAAGTGGCATGGCAAAGCCGACGGCGGCGGGTCCAGTCTCGAACTGCTCGATCCGGACGCTGATAATAGCACTGCCACGGCCTGGGCGCCGAGCGACGAGTCCGCGCGCAGCGGTTGGAACAGCTACACCTACGAAGACGTCGCGGTAAGCGACGGCATCGGCAACAATATCTACCACGAATTCCTCATCGCGCTGCTCGACTCAGGCGAGTTCCTCCTCGACGACGTCAGTGTCATCGAAAATGGCAGCACCGAAATGATCCAGAACGGTGATTTTGAAAGCGACACGCTGGGCTCCGGTGCTGACAAGTGGCGCGCCCTCGGGACACACGGATCGCACGGCAGGACCGTCGTCGTTACTGACCCTGACTCCCCCGGAAACCAGTGTCTTCATATCGTTGCCACCGGCCCGACCGGGGACAAGCATAACAAACTCGAGACCACTTTCGACAACAGCGAGCGGGTCACCGCTGGCGCGATTTACCGCATCAGCTTCCGCGCAAAATTCCTCAGCGGTAGCAACCAAGTTAATACGCGCCTCTATTTTAATTACCTGCAGCGCACCACCACCATTCCAACTTCTGAGATTTGGGGGACGCCTGGGACGCTCAATTCAACCGCGCTAGGAAACTCGGGCCCGACCTTGAAGGCCCTAGCCCACGCCCCGGTCGTGCCCGACGCGAACCAAGCGGTGAACGTTGCTATCGACGCAGTCGATCCGGACGGTATCAATGATCTCACCCTCTTTTATTCCATCAATGGTGGCGCGTTCCGAAGCTCCCCGATGGCTGCTGGCCCTGACGGTATCCGCCACGTCGGAGCGATCCCCGGCCAACCCGTCAGCCGAATCGTGCGCTTCTACGTCCGCGCTCGCGACAGCGCCAATGCCACCACCTTCTATCCGGCTGCCGGCCCCGAAGGCGGCGCGTTCTACAAAGTCCAAGACGGTCTCGCCGACACTTCCGGTATTCGTCATAATTTCCGCGTGGTCATGTCCGAGACCGATCGACAATTCCTTTTCAACACCACTAATCGCATGAGCAACGACCGTTTTTCGGTCACCGTCATCGAGGACGAGAGCACGGCTTACTACGACGTCGGTCTACGCCTCAAAGCGAGCGCCTTCGGTCGCTTCCAAAACGGCCACTACGGCTTCAACGTCCGTTTCCAACCGGACCAACTCTTCCGCGGTGTCCATCCCGGTATCTCCGTCGAACGCTCCCGGCCATTCCGTGAACTTTTTGCCAAACACCTTCTCACCCGTGCGGGTGGCGGCTACTGGTCATTCTATGATGACGTGAGCTACGCCATCACCCCGACCACTGGAGATCGCGGCCCTGCATTGTTATCAATGGCACGCCATACCAATAACTTTTTCGACGGGCTCTTCCCAGCCGCAGACGAACCCGGCACTCTTTTTAACCAAGAGCTCCTCTACAACCCGAACGGCACCAACGGCGGCGCCGAGGGCCTCAAAGTTGGTAACCCCTACAACCACACCAATGGGCGCTACGACCTAGAAGATCGAGGGGCGGATAAGGAACCCTATCGCTTCGGTTTTCAAATCCGCAGTGCCCGGGGCCGTGACGATTACTCCCAAATCATCGCCGTCAATCAGGCCGTCGGAAACCTAACCGGGAGCGAACTCAAAGACGCCCTCGACCCAATCATCGACGTTGACCAGTGGATGCGCACTTTCGCAATGGCCACCCTCACCGGCTCGGGGGATACTTACGGTCGCGTCTGGGAGCACAACTTCCGCTACTACGTCCGACCAAGCGATCAGAAGGTCATCGTCCTCCAGTGGGACCTCGACTCTGCCTTCGGGCTCGGTGCGAGCGATTCAATCCTGCCAACCCGAAACAACATCAGAAAACTGTTCCGCATTCCCCAGTATCGGCGACTCTTCGATGGCCATGTCGAAGACATCGTCAACAGCTCCTTCAACACCGCCTACAGCACCACGTGGGCAAACCACCTCGGCTCGGTTTCCGGAAACAGTTTCAGCAGCTACAACTCCTACGTGCGCACCCGTGGGAACTTCGCTCTGGGCACGTTACCTTCCAACACCGCCTTCGCTATCACCACCAACGGTGGTATTGATTTCTCCGAGGCCGACAGCGCCATCGATCTCGAAGGCGACGGCTGGATTGATGTCTTCACGATCGAAGTCAACGGCATCCCCACCACCGTCAATTGGACCGACGCAAACAGCTGGATGATCACCATCCCAATCGGCACTGGAGCCAACCCACTCACTCTCACGGCATTCAACTACCACGGCGAGGAAGTCGGTAGCGACACCATCAGCGTGACCAACACCAGCGCAGTCGATCTCGCCAATATTTCAAACACGATCATTAGCGAATTACACTACCACCCAGCCGCCCCAAGCCAGGTCGAGATCGACGCTGGCTTTAACGACGCTGACTTGTTCGAGTTCGTCGAACTCACCAATATCGGAGCGACCAACATAGATCTCACCAATGCCGCCTTCACCGATGGCGTTACCTTCACCTTTCCGCCCGGCACCGAATTCGAGTCAGGGAATCAATTGATTGTGGTCTCCAATCAGGCGGCTTTTGAATTCCGCTACGGTGAAGGGACAGCGACGATCGTCGGCACCTACACCGGCAACTTCCGTAACAGTGGCGAGAACGTTCGCCTCGAAGCAGCGGACACCTCACCCATTGCCGACTTCATCTACGGCGATAGTTCGCCATGGCCGGACGACGCTGACGGAACGGGCTACAGTCTCGTTTTCGCCGGCAATGACCCAAGCGCCCCCCTCAATTGGCGCAGCAGCACAGTCATCAACGGCAATCCAGGCAGCAGCGATTCCACGCGCTTCTCAGGCGGCGACTTGATCGCTTACAGCCTCGTCACCAATCCAACTTTCGAGACCGTTGGCGACTCTTTTGTTCTGAACGTTCGGGTAAACCTTACTGCCGACGATGCAATGGTCAGCGCGATGTTCTCAGTAGATCTCGCTACTTGGACAGCTGCGGCAGCCACCGACCTGATTTCCCGAACCAACCACGGCGACGGGACAGCGACCTTAAGGTTCTTGGCCCCTCTGCCCACAAGTACCACCGTGTGGCAATTCGGTAGAGTTAATCTCATGCCCCGCTAGAAAGGGCTGCTTAGTCTTCGTGGAGACTGGGGCAATCGAAGGTGTCCGTGAGCCAGAATCGATCGAACCAAAGAATCCGCATGGTCGCCGCTACTGCGGATCGATTACTCGGTAGTAATTCTCAGTAATGTTGGCATCGAGTTGGAGCTCGAAGCTTGTCGTCTCGCCATTCGATGCCCTGATTGCATCGTCGATCTCTAACCAAGGAAGCTGAAGATTGGTCGAACTCTCGAGTGTGTAATAGCGACCTGGGATGGATGTCCAGGTGATCGTGGCTTTGTTTGTGGTGGGGTTGATCGAAATGTCAACAATCTGGAAGGGTAGGGTATTGAAGCCAGCGACAGTTCCAGGATTTGCAAACATGGAGGCAACGTCACCTTCAGAAACCTCACGGTCATAGCGTTGTAGATCGTCCCAAGTTCCTTGTAAGATTCCTCCGCCCAACAGAGAAACCCCGATATAGAGCGTATCGTTAGAAGGACCATTCTCAGGAAACACCGGAAGCTCTGCTGTGTCAGTTACCTCACCGTAGAGACTGCCATTGATGTAGAGCCGGGTACGATCCGCTTTGCCGGTTTCAAAACCATCACTGTCGTGATGCGTGATGACAATGTGTGTGACTTCGGCGATTGGCACCGTGTCAGCATCCGTAGAAAACAGCTCTTTCTCGTCAATAAACACCGAGAGGCTACCATCTTCCCAAAGTTCTACATCGAACATCGATTTGCTTCGTGGCACAAGGTCACGCGTTTGATGGAATAGCACGCCGCCGTTATCAGGCTTGATCCACATGGAATAGGTGAAGCTGGGGGTATGTGGAGGTGCAACCAGCATATAATTGCTACCACCCCCGCTTGTCACTGCCGTTCCTTCATTTCCAGCGATGGGAGAATCTCCGTATATCCAGTTTTCTCCATCGACAAAGATGCCTGTTAGATCATTGCCAGAGATGTCGCCAGCGTCCGGAGGTCCAGTGTCGTCGAGTGTCCAATGGAAGGTGAGCCCATCGGGCTTCCAGGCTTGACCGCGGATGGTTATAACCCGGTCGGGGTTGAGTTCATCAGGATCATTGCTGATGATTCGTAGTTCCATATTCTGTATGCCAGGGGTTCCGTTTGGCGTGAACACAACAGGAATTTTAGCCACTTCAAGCCCTGCCAAGGTGATCGGCAAATCCGGAAGCGTCTCTCCAAAGGTAAAAGCACTGGCGTTGTCACCTGCAATGACCAGTTCGCTGATGATGAGATCATCCGTCCCCGTGTTCTGTAGGAGCAAGTTAGTCTCAGTCGAATCATCCATTCGGATGAGCGGGAATCCGCCAAATGTGCCCTTCAGGCTAGGTGGTCCGGACGCGGGCAAGCCACCTTTCACTAGTAAGGTAGCTGGATCGAATGGCCCTTCAAACGTATAGAGGCGAAGTTCATCCAATGCCCCATTCCAGTGGACCCCACCGCCTGCATTGACACCAATATGAATGCGCTGGGGGGCACCGGGGGGCACCGGGCTGTTGGCTTCGAGATGGGTGGCGGAGAGTTCACCATTTACGTAGAACTCGACTGTCCCATTGTTGGCCACCACCGCGAGATGCACCCATTGGTTGAGTGTGGCATCCGTGATAGCAAACTCCCCAAAGTCGCTTTCCGCTCCGGTGGACGTGTTGCGCGCCTGGATCACATCGCCCATTTGCACCAAACCGACCCCGTTTGGGCCACCCAGCCCAAAAATCCACGCATTATCTTGGGTGTCATTCTGCGGACGGACCCACATTTCGATGGCGTAGTTGTCAAACAAATCCACGGGAGCAAAGCTACCGTTATCCTGACGCGCTTGAAGCGGATCATCTCGCCAGTTGCCGCGTCCAGTCCAATCGACTGCTACCGTGCTGCCAGTTTTTTCGGCAGCACTACCGTGGTTGGACCAGAGCTAGCCCAATAATTTTGTTTTATTTGACCAAAGACCTATTCAAGAATATTTAAATAATGGTGTCGATAGTCGACTAGTGCCATCACAAGAAACATGACGAAAATGACAATGATCCAGTCAACAATGCAGATTTTAACGAGTGCAGCGGCGTTGCTCATGCTTGGAAGTATGACTGCCGGGGCGCAGGACGGCGGCTTTCTCCCCCTTTTTAACGGTAAAGATCTTAAGGGGTGGGACGGGAATCCTGAAATATGGTCGTTTAAAGACGGCGTGATCACGGGGAAAACGACTGGTCCCGATCAGCTTAAATATAATCAATTCCTGATCTGGCGGGGTGGGGAGGTGAAGAATTTTGAACTGCGGGCCAAGGTGAAGGCTGCGGGCAGCAATTCGGGCATCCAGTATCGAAGCAAAGAGCTTTCCTCCATCGGGGAATGGTCGTTGAGCGGTTACCAGTGCGATGTTCACCCCAGAGCGGCCTTTAACGGGATGATTTATGAAGAGCGCGGTCGCGGGATCACCGCTCAGAATGGACAGGGCGTCGTCACTGACCCCGAGGGCAAGCGTTGGCTTACTGATAGGCACCAACCAGTCAAAGTCGATTCCGCGAAGTGGAATGAATACACCGTCATCGCCAAGGGCAACCACATCATCCATAAATTGAATGGTAAAAAGACGGCTGAATTCCACGACTTTGATCAAAAGGCGCGTTCACTCAGCGGCCTCCTAGCATTTCAGATTTCAAGTAGTTTGGCAATGGAGGTCCGGATCAAAGACGTGAAGCTTAAGACTTTGCCCGACGGAGGCGTGATCGATTTCAAAAACTTCGCCATTCCCAGTGATGCCCAGGTGATCGAAAAGAAGAAGCCTGCGCCGAAGAAGGTGATTGCAGCAAAGCTCAAACAAGTGCGACCTGCCATCGGTGGGAATACGGCCACCCCAGTCGCGAACATCACCAAGCCCAAGGGCTTCAATGTCGAACTTCTTTACTCCGTCCCGGGCGGAGAACAGGGGTCCTGGGTGAACCTTTGCAACGATGATAAAGGCCGTATCTATGCCAGTGATCAATATGGTGCTCTCTATCGCTTCACGCCGCCCGCTCCGGGGGAGGAACTCAAGTCTTCCGAGGTTCAAAAACTCCCACTCGAGATCCGTGCGATCAATGGAATGCTCTTCGCCTTCGACGCTCTCTACGTCGCCGTGAACGACTACGAGCGTAAGATGGAGAGTGGCCTCTACCGCATCACTGACAGCAATGGCGATGATGAATTGGACAAGGTCGAGAAGCTCCGTGGCATGGAAGCCCGGGGCGATCACGGTGTTCATGCCATTGTGCTCACGCCTGACAAAAAGGGTCTCTATCTCATCTGCGGTAACAATGTTGACCCTACTGAAGCTTCACCCAATTCACCGGTGCAGGCACTTTGGAGCGATGATCATCTCCTTGCGCGCATGCCTGACGGACGTGGCCACAACCGCGATCGTCTCGCGCCGGGTGGTATTATCTATCGCGTCGATCCCGACGGAAAAAACTTCGAGGTTTTTGCCAACGGTTTTCGCAATATTTATGATGCAGGTATCAACCATAATGGGGACCTCTTTACCTATGACGCGGACATGGAATACGACTTTAATACGCCGTGGTATCGTCCGACACGTGTGAATCATGTTGTCAGCGGTGGCGAATATGGTTGGCGCAACGGAGCTGGAAAATACCCTGAATTCTACGTCGATAATCTTCCTGCAACTCTCAATATCGGACCTGGTTCACCCACCGGAACAACCTTTGGATACGGAGCTAAGTTTCCTGCCAAGTATCAGAATGCCTTCTACGTCCTTGATTGGAGTTGGGGTAAAATCTATGCCGTTCACCTGATACCTGATGGGGCCAGTTACACTGCGACCAAAGAGGAATTCGTCACAGGCGGACCGCTTCCTGTTACCGATGCGATCATCCACCCTGATGGCGCGATGTATTTCGCGATCGGAGGACGTCGGGTGCAGTCCGGTCTTTACCGCGTGACGTACAGTGGTGAAGAAAGCACTGCGCAAGTGAAGCCTCAGCCCGCCAAGCTTTCGCTACACGAACTTCGCCAGAGCCTCGAAGTCTTCCATGGTAAACAGGATTCAAAAGCTGTCGCAACCGCATGGCCGCACCTCGGTCATCAGGACCGCTTCATCCGTGCCGCTGCGCGCACTGCTTTGGAACATCAGCCAGTCGCTGAGTGGAAGAAAAAAGCTCTGGCAGAAACAAATGTCAGCGTCCAACTTGAAGCGTTGCTCGCCCTCACTCGTGTCGAAGGTTCAAAGAAAGAATCGGCTACCCGTGACGCGATCTTTGCCGCGCTTCTTAAGCACAACTATGGCAAGCTGGCACCAGAGCAGCGCCTCTCGTATGCCCGTCTCATACAGATCGACCTCAAGCGCTTTGGTGATCCCGATGAAGCCACTTTGGCTGCCATTGCGGCGAAGCTCGATGCAGCCTATCCGGCGGATTCCTTTGAAGAAAACTGGCTCCTTACCGAAACTCTGGCCTACTTGCAGGATCCTAACACAGCGGCCAAAGCGATGGCTCTCATCCAAGCTGCACCAAGTCAGGAACCCCAGATGGAATATGCCCGCAGTCTGCGATTCCTAAAAACTGGCTGGACCAGCGATCTTCGCAAAGAGCAACTCGAGTGGTTTCTTAAAGCAGCCAATTACAATGGCGGAGCGAGCTTTACCAAGTTTATCGAATTCATTCGTAATGACTCGCTTGCTACCTTCACTGATGCTGAGAAAAAAGAACATGCCACACTCATCGCCAAGAAGGCTGAGAGGAAGAGTGCGATCGAACTTTCCGGAGCGATCTTTGCCGGCCGCACGCCGACGATGTGGAAGTTGGAAGATCTCAGTGAAGCCGCGAAGAACGGCATGAAGGGGCGTGATTTTGTAAGAGGAAAAAAGATGTTTGCCGCCTCTGCATGTTACGCCTGTCACCGCTTTGGAAATGCTGGTGGCATGACAGGGCCAGATCTCACCGGTGCGGGTGGTCGCTACAGTCCGCACGATTTCCTCGACCAAATCATTAACCCGAGCAAGGAGATTAACGAGCAGTTCGCTCCGATTGTTGTCACCCGTAAAAACGGCGAAACCCTCAGCGGAGTGGTGGTGAATCTCAGCGGAGACAATGTGACCATCAACACCGACCTGAGTGATCCCAACCAGCGCGTTAATGTTGATCGTAAGACCGTGGAAACCATCGAGCCGAGCAAAGTCTCCATGATGCCGCCTAACCTCCTGATGATGCTCACTAAGGATGAAATTCTCGACCTCGTCGCCTACGTCCTCAGTGCTGGTGATAAAAACCATGTTGCGTTTAAGAAGTAGATGGATTCCAACTATTCAAAGTTTATAAAATGACTTATCATTAGGACTGAGCGCCGTTCTAGTTCCTAAATTGGGTTGGTGTTTTGTTCGATTCGATGAGAGTTTGATGCCCAATCATCAGGGGTTTGATTATTTTTTCGGAACTCCATCGAGCAACGATCGATGGGTTTATCTTTATAAGAACGATGAGTTAATCGAGAAGAAGACGGATATGGGGACGCTGACGAAGCGCACCACGGACGAGGTGGTTGGCTTTATCGAATCGAATCAGGAGAAGCTGTTTTTTGCCTACGTGCCTTACTCGATGGTCCACACGAGGCTCGATGCTTCGGCTGACTTTAAAGGGAAATCACCGCGAGGGCTTCACGGTGATGCGGTAGAGGAAATCGATTTTAATTGTGGCCGGATCATTGATGCGCTCAAAAGGCTCGATCTTGTTGGGAACACCTATTTTTTGTTTACGAGTGATAACGGTCCTTGGTTGATCAAGAACAAGAATCATCGGGACGGTCAGCCGCCGAAAGACCATGGCGGTTCCGCGGGACTGCTTCGCAGTGGCAAAGTTTCGACTTGGGAAGGAGGCGTCCGCGTTCCTACTATCCTTTGGGCGCCGAATCGTGTTCCTGCGAATCTTGAATGTGATGAGATCGCAGCAACGATTGATCTCTTGCCCACTTTTTCCGGGATGGTAGGTGCTGAGCTTCCGTCCGACCGAGTGCTGGATGGGGTGGATATTTCTCACCTTTTTGTGGGGGATTTCGAGAAGGCGGATGAGGATCGTTACTTCGCTTATTATTTTATCAACAGCTTGCAGGCAGTTCGTCAGGGGAGGTGGAAGCTCCATTTGCCCCGACCTGCCAATCCACCGTGGCTGGGGAATTTTGCAAAGAATTCTCACGTCGCTCCCGCTGATTGGAAAGGTTTTGATGAACCCTTTCTCATCGATTTAGAAACGGACCCCGGAGAGAGTATGAGTGTGACGGCGGAAAATTCCGAAGTAGTAGCGCGCCTCCTTGCTCTTGCTGAGAAGGTGCGAGCTGATATCGGTGATCATGACCGAGTGGGGGAGCATATGCGCTTTTTTGAACCCGGAGAACGTCCACAGAAAGCGTATTTTCCAGACTTGAAACGATATCCGAAGAGGAAATAACTCAGCGGATGAGCATTTGTGTTCTTCCCGTGTGCGCGCAGCTTTTTCTATCTCACCCTGTGGAGGGAGCCTGCCAAAATCGGAGTGAAAGCCGGTCTGGAACTCATCCTAAATTCTATGGCCAAATATGCGAATAATCCCGCCTAGCAAGCGTGAACACGAACTTCATCGCGTTATTTGACGATCTATTGCTTACTTTCGTTGTTCCTTTTTCTACGGATTTTGGGCCTGGTTGTCATTAGCTTATCACTTTCCGTTGACTAGAAATTGAGAGGATCGTAAGGAAACGGGCCGATCGGATCCCGAGGGTCTGATGCCAATCCAGCGAGCTGACGATCCACGGGTATTCTACCGGGTCAAGGCGGAGGCTTCTTAAGATGCCGGCTTATTGTTTCGCCCTCGACGAACCGCGCTTTGGTAAGGCTTTGGCGGCGATCATCCTCCCCGCGTGCCACGTTGCTGGTCCAGCTTACGATTCGACGCATCACCGGGCGCCGGTCCCAGTGGAAGTGGGCGACCGAGGGTTGGCACCATATGAAGCCCGGGTCGTCATCGGTGCAGACCAGCGAGACGTCCTGAGGTACTCGGAGGCCCCGCCTAGCAAGATAGTGGTAGGCAGCGTAGTAGAGATACGCTTCGTCGAGGATGAGAGTGGTGGGCGGGGTTGGGCCGAACAGCGAATCGAGGGCGCGTTCGAAGCCTTCCTTGCTCTCCTCCCAATCGGGAATATTGAACTTTCCGGTGGCGATACCGGCGGCTTCAAGTTCGTCAAGGAAAGCTCGGAGACTACGAGCGGGCTTTGGTAGGCGGACTTGGCGGCGATACAATGCCGAGATTCGGCGATGGCCGAGTGCGATGAGGCGGCGGGTGACCTCAGCAGTGACGTGGATTTTGTCCGGACCAATGCCGGCAATGGGTAGTCCGGCGCGGTGCCCGAAGAGGGCGAAGGCCGGAGTCTCCTGTTCCGCAAACCACTCCAACACCTCGCGTGAACCGGAGATCACCACCCAGGCGTCAGCCTTGGTCCGCCGCGCAAAACGGGCCACGCGGTTGGCGTCCATGCCAAGATCCTGCAGGGTCATACTGGGGTAGAATGGAGAGTGTCCTGCTTTTTCGAGCAGGTGCCGGAGTTCGACCATGTAGTCCTGGCCTATTCGTTCGGAATTTAGAAAGCCCACTCGCAAGGCGGATGGGGCATGGTCCGGCGGTAGCATGATTCGACGCTGGAGCCCCGATCCCTGTCCCATGAGCAGCCCTTTATCTTCAAGCTGCCGGAGTGCCGCCCGAACCGTCTTATGATTGACCCCGAGCTCTTCGGCAAGCGGTCCCACCCCTGGCATTGTCCCGCTCAGGCTCCCCCGCAGCAGCTCTTTTTGCAGATGCCCTGCCACCTGTTCTACGGCGGAAAGAATGGTGAAAGATTCCATGGATAAAACACCTCTACCCAAAGGGTAGAGGTGTCAAGACTGAAAATTCTTCTTCTCTTGTTAGGATACGCCACGTTTCGGACGTAGAACCCAGCGAGATCATTATGGATACTAAGAACGACACAAGCACCACTGAGAACGACGTCCAAGCCGTAGCGAAACTCGGCGAAGCAAGAGACGGTGTGGTGAAGGAACTACGCAAGGTGATTGTGGGAATGGAAGATGTCATCGAGGAGATGATGATTGCGGTTTTTGCGCAAGGTCACTGCCTCCTCGTGGGGGTGCCTGGCTTGGCAAAGACGCTTCTGGTCAGCTCGCTGTCTGAAGCGCTCTCGCTCTCCTTCAAACGAATCCAGTTCACCCCCGACCTGATGCCCTCGGACATCACCGGAACCGAGTTGCTTCAGGAAGATCCTGAGACCCGCGCACGGCAGTTCAAGTTTATGGAGGGGCCGGTCTTCACCAACCTTCTTCTTGCCGACGAGATTAACCGGACCCCACCCAAGACCCAGGCTGCCCTTCTTGAGGCGATGCAGGAAAAGAGGGTATCCTCCGGCGGCGTCGACTACAAACTCGACAAGCCCTTCTTCGTGCTCGCCACCCAGAACCCGATCGAACAGGAAGGAACCTACCCGCTTCCCGAAGCGCAGCTCGACCGATTCCTCTTTAACGTCATCGTGAAATACCCGAGCCGCGACGAAGAACTGGACATCATGCGTAATGTTACCAGTGATGAGCAGCCAAAAATCGAGAAGGTCCTCGATGGTGCGGCGATCCTTAAGTTCCAGCACCTTGTGCGACGCATCCCGGTTGCCGAGCATATTTTTGAATACGCCGCTTCCCTGATTCGTGCCACGCGCCCTGAGGAAGAAGAAGCACCTGAGTGGGTGAAAAAATACATGTCCTGGGGTGCCGGACCACGAGCCTCCCTGAACCTCATTCTCGCCGGAAAATCCCGAGCTGCCTTGCGTGGCCGCTGCCACGTTGCGATCGAGGATATCCAGGCGGTCGCTCTGCCGATTCTTCGCCACCGTATCATCCCGAACTTCGCCGCAAGGTCGGAAGGAATGACCTCGGACAGCCTGGTCGAACGTCTCCTTAAAGAGATTCCGACGGGCGATAAAAAGTAAGGGTCAAAAAAATGGGCCCTCAACAAGCCATCCATCCAAAGGCCTGAAACATGTCCCAGCACTTACCCAATCTCCAATACCTTGACCCCGAGCTTTTACAAAAGCTCGGCGATCTGGAGCTGATCGCTCGTGAAGTCGTCGAAGGCTTGCGGGCCGGCTCTCACCGCAGCCCGCTCAAGGGGTTCAGTACCGAGTTTGCGCATCACAGGCAATATGTCCCTGGTGATCCGATCCGTGACCTGGACTGGCGTGTTTTCGGTCGGACCGAGCGGTACTACACCAAGCTCTACGAAGCGGAGACCAACTTCGACTGTCATCTTTTGATGGATGCGAGTTCATCGATGAACTACGGCTCAGGGAAGGTCAGTAAGCTGGAGTATTCGAAGTATCTGGCATCGGCGCTGAGCTATCTCATCTTGAACCAGCGGGATTCCGTTGGTCTGAGTGTCTTTGACTCTGAGATGCGGGCGCACCTACCACCACGCTCGACGATGAGCATCATTTTACAGATTGAAAAAATCCTGAGGGAGATCAAACCGACCCCAAAAACCAGTATTGCCAAGCAGCTCAACGATATCGCCATGCAGATTAAAAGGCGCTCGTTCGTGATCCTGATCTCGGACTTGTTCTCAGATGTCGATGATATCATGCGCGGCTTGCAACGCCTGAGGTATGGCGGTCACAACGTTGTCGTTTTCCACACCCTTGACCCGTATGAACTCAAGTTTCCATTTAAAGGAACCTGGAAATTCGACGACTTGGAAGGTGATGAGGAACTCATCACCCAGCCGGAAAAAATTCGGAAAGAGTATATGACGAACCTCAACGAATACCTCGACCAACTGCGAACCGGTTGCATCGGAAGTGGTGTTGATTACACCTTGGTGGATACCTCCACTCCGCTGGATTTTCTGCTCAGTAAATACCTCGAAAACCGTTCGTTGAACATGATGGGACCATCCGTTGGAGCACGCTCATGAGTTTTCTCAATCCACTGCTCTTGCTAGGGGCACTGGGAATCGCCTTGCCGATTCTCGCACACCTGCTCAACCAGCAGAAGGTCAAGCAAACCGACTGGGCCGCGATGCAGTTTCTCAACCGCAACGTGCGGGTGCGCTCGCGCCAGATCAAGTTGCGCGACTTACTACTACTCTGCCTGCGCTGCCTGGCCCTGCTCTTCCTCGTGCTGGCCCTCGCCCGGCCAGCGTGGAAGGATGGTGTGGCCAGCTGGATCCCAGGAGAGCCGCGGGCCGGGGTCGTCATCGGGCTCGACGCCTCCTTCAGCATGGAGCACGGCGGCGAGGACTCAACCCGCTTCGACCGCGCTTTGGATCAAGTCAAGGTGATTAGCGAGCACATCCAAGGCGGTGACCCGGTCTCGGTCATCCTCCTCGGCGGCGAAGACAAAGTCCTTATCCGTAATATGGCTTTCGACCGCGAACGCTTCGCCGACCTCCTCCGGGAGGCGAAGGCGGTGCCGGCGGGGCTCGATCTCGATCGCGTTCCCAAACGTCTCAAGGAGTTGGTCGACGACATGGAAGCTCCCGAGAAGGAGGTCTACTTCATTACCGATGTCCAGGAGCGGGACTGGAGGCCCAGCTCGGCGCGTTTCCAAGAGGCGCTCGCCGACCTGCGCAGCGATGCGGAGGTCTTCTTGGTTCCCGTGCCCGGCGAACCCGCAAACCTCGCCGTCACCGAACTCGATCTCGTGTCCGGTGTGCTACGCAAAGGCACCACCGCCCGCTACCAGGCCACGGTCAAAAACTGCGGCACGGCCCCAGTCGCCAACGTCGAGGTCCAGTGCCGCGTCGAGGGTGTGCAGATCGATCGTAAGACGATTCCCGTCATCGCAGCAGGAGCATCGGAGACAGTGTCCTTGTTTGTCCCTTTCCACAATGCGGGTGCCACCCGCATCACCGCCGAGATCAGCGGGGACCTTCTCCCGACCGACAACGTACGGCGGGTCGTTGCGGTCGTCCGCGACCGCGTCTCGGTGCTCTGCGTGGACGGATCGAATGGCGATGCCGGCCGCCTCATCGTGTCCGCCTTGCTGGCCCGCAGCGACGGGGCGCAGGATGAGGACTACGTCGTCCGCTCGATACCGTGGCTGTCCCTGCCAATCGAGCCACTTGAGGAGGTCGATGTGCTCATACTCGCCGATGTTCCAGAGATCACCGAGCATCAGGTCGAGCAGCTCTCGAACTATGTCAGACAGGGAAATGGCCTCGTCTGGTTCGCCGGAAAAAATGTGAAAGCAGCGGTGTGGAACGAACGCACGGCGAGCGGCCCCAACCCCTTACTCCCGGCCAAGCTCGGTCCGCCGGTCGATACCCATACTAAGCTTGGAGCCGGCCAGCCGCTGGATCCCACGATGCCAGACCACAGCGTCTGTCTGCCGCTGCGCTCCCTTCCCGAAGACCTGTTCAGCGAGACGCATTTCCTAACGCGGCTGAACGTCGAACCCGCCGCCTCAAGCTTCCCGATCCTCAGCCTGGCCGGGAGCGGAGCGCCGATCTTGTTGGAGCATTCGCTCGGCCGCGGCCACGTCTTCCAGTTCACCACCTCGGCAGATACGAGCTGGAATAATATGGCGCTGACGCCGCTCTTCCCGATGCTGATGCAGCAGATCGTGACCTATCTCTCGGGACGGGAGTTCGAGCAGCCACGCTTCGTCGGCGATTCGCTCTCACTGTCCTACGTCGAACAGCCAGACGCCAGCAACGCGGTCTTCGACACGCCTTCTGAGAAATCGTTCACGGTCGCAGTTCGCGAGCACCGCGGCCAGTTTGTCGCGATGTTAGAAAAAGCAGCGGAGGCCGGCTTCTACGAAGCGAAGGTCAGCGTGCAGGCTCCAGGCATGCCGGTGGCGGTCAACGTGGATCCGGCCGAATCGGACGTCGCCTCGCTCACGGCTTCGGATTTGAATACGAACCTCGAGGGGCTCGATATCACGCTGGCTAATTCTGAGGCAGAGCTCGCCGCAGTGATCGAAGCTTCCCATACTGGCCGCTCGTCGTGGCGGCAATTCATGATCGCGGGGCTCGTTTTGCTCTTGATCGAGAGCCTCCTCGCCGACCGCCTCCGCGGGCGGAAACAGAAGCGCAACAAGCAAGTAGCAGCTATACCCGAAACCCTTCCCGAAGCACAAGATGCCTGAAGCGATTCTCATCGTTAGCCAGATTGAGCAGGTTTTCTGGGCCCGCCCGCTGTCCACCGGAACTCTCGTGGCGATCTTCGCCGCGATCGTCTTGTTGAGCATCTACCTCTACCGCCGCCCGTGGGGGTTGCCGCTGTGGCTGCGCGCATCCCTGGCAATTGCCAGGGTATTGGTTTTTACTTTGATCGTGGCCACTCTACTCGAACCGACTGCCGTCGTCACCGAGACCCAAACGCGGGTCCGCAGTTTGCCGGTGCTGCTCGACGTCTCGGAGAGTATGTCGATGAAGGATCAGCGCAAGCGTTCCGAAGACCTCGTCGACGCCGCGGCGGCGCTGGGTATGGTTTCGCTGGAGGAGGAAGCCGAAGCCGACCGCGCGGTCATGGGGCTCGATGCGAAAAAGCGCCAAGCGATCACCTCTGCCTCGCGCCTGGATCTCGGTGCGGCCATCCTCAGCCAATCGGGACGCCCAATCTTCGAATCGCTTGGCAAGTCGCTCGATCTCAGTTACCACGCCTTTGGTCAGACCTCGCGCCTGATCAGTGATGGCAAAGTGGTGACCTCGGAGGATCTGGCAGGGCTGAAGGCCGACGCGCCAGGCACATCGATTGCCGCTTCACTCGAGGCAGCTGCCAATTCCGGAGGAATCCCACCGGCAGGTATCATCTTGCTCTCCGACGGCATCGACAATGCAACCTCGCAGCGGTCCGAGGCCGTCCTTCAGGATCTTGGCGCGCGCGGCATTCCGGTCTACACCGTGCCGCTCGGTCTATCCAATCCGGATGACGTCGCGATCCGCAACATCGTCATGCAGGAGGTGGCCTTCTCGGGCGACAGCGTGCCGGTCCGGGTCCATCTCCAATCAGAGGGTTACGAGCAACGGACCGCGCGGCTGTCGGTGCTTCTCAATGATCGACGCGTCTCCTCTCGCATTGTTCGCTTTGATGGCGGACTGCAATTCGAAGAGGTCGACTTTCGCGTTGATGTTCATGAGAAAGGCGCTGCACAGATCGACGTGATCATCGAGCCGTTTGATGACGAAGTATCGATCGTTAACAACCGCGTGACGCGAAGTATCCGGATCGTGAATGAAAAGGTCAACGTGCTCTACATCGAGGGTAATGCCCGATGGGAGTTTCGCTACCTGCGTGCGATCCTCAAACGCGACCCGCGGATCGACGCCACCTTTATCGCGTCCAATGTCGGGCCCGAGGTTGCACGGAACTCTCCGGAACACATCGAGCGGTTTCCGAGCAAGCGGGAAGAGGCCTTCAAGTATGACCTCGTGATTCTCGGTGACGTTGAGGCCTCCTTTTTCACCGAGGAAGAGCTTGGGCTACTGGAAGAACTGATTCGGGACCGCGGAGCATCGCTGCTGATGCTTTGTGGCCCGATGCACTCGCCCGGCTCCTATGCGGGTACGCCGGTCGAGACCATGCTCCCGGTTCGGTTTGATGCCGAAGCGAAATGGGATAAAATCGCAGAATCGGTTTACCCGGTGCTGACCCCCGAAGGGCGAAGCAGCCTGGTGATGACGCTGGAGAACGAGGTGGAGCTTAACGATCGCATCTGGAGCCGGATGGCACCGATGGATCAGCTGCCGCCGCTGTTGTCTGCCAAACCTGCCGCGACCGTTCTCGCCGTGCTCTCCGATAGCACGACGCGGGACCAGGGCTACCCCTTGGTCGCTTGGCAGCGCTACGGGACCGGCAAGTGCATGACGATTGCCTCGGACCGGCTGTGGCGGCTGCGTTACAAGACCGGCGACAAGTATCACTGGCGTGTCTGGTCGCAGTGCATCCAGTTCATGACGCTCTCGCGGCTGATGGGTGAACACAAACGCATCCGCTTGGAAACCGACCGCTCGGTGTACCCCGTCAACGATCAATGCCGCTTGTATGCTCATCTTCTGGACGACAACTTTGAACCGATCGTCCAGCCAGTGTTTGAGGTTTACGTGACGAGCCTCGCTGGCGGGAAAGCCAAGGAACTCGTTAGCCTTCGGCCAGACAGCTCGCAGCCCGGTCTCTACGAGGGTTATTTTACTCCTTCGGAAGCGGGCGGATACAGGCTCGAGGCCAACGAAAACGATCAGCGGAATTCCAGCACCACGGAGTTCCAGGTGACCGATGTCCGGCAGGAGTTGCTGGACACCGGCATGCGCCCCGACCACTTGCAACGCATTGCCGACCTGACCGGCGGCGCCAAACTCGGGGTCCGTGAACTCCCCGAACTAACCGCCCTCATCAACGGCGATCCGGTGACCATCACCCTGCGTTCCGAGCGTCCGCTCTGGGATCATTGGATCGTTGTCCTGCTGCTCGTTGGGCTGCTGGGTAGCGAATGGATCCTGCGAAGAAAACACGACCTACCATGAGCAAAGCCCACCCAAAGTTCGTCCTCGAATCGCGACTGCGTGCGGTGTGGCTCCTTACGCAGCGCAAGCACATCAGTGCCGGTTTTTTGGCGATGTTCCGTTGGGGCATCCTACTCTTCTTGCTTGAGATGGCCATCGACCGGTTGACCTACCTGCCGACAGCAGGGCGGGCGGTGATTTTGGCGATCCTTGTGGGCGCTTCGCTCTACAAGGCATGGCGCCACGGATGGCGGCACCTGCGGCTTTTCAACGCCACGCGCACCGCATTGGAGGTCGAGAGGCAGCACGGCGGTCTCGAGAGCCTGCTTGTCACCGCGGTCCAGTTCAGCGAGTCAACAATGCCACCTGGAACATCGGCCGCGCTCCGGGACGCGACCTGCAGCATGGCCGAAGGCACCGCTGGGGATTTGAAACCTGGCAAGATCGTGGACTTTAAGAGCCTGCGGATTCCGATCTTCACGGCTTCGGTCTTGGCTGGGTTGGTGCTCGTTTTCGCCGTGGTCAACGGCCCCTTCCTCGCCGCGGGATTGGCGCGAATCTTTAACCCGTGGACTGAGGTTGTCTACCCGACCAAAACCATCCTCGATCTCGGGGCAGGGGATCTAGTGGTGAAGGAAGGGGACAGTGCCCAGATCGTGATCGGCGTGTCTGGGGTCGTTCCCAAGAAGGCGAAGCTCTACCTCCGCACCGGCGAGGGACGCCCGCGCGAGATGGAACTCGAGATCAGCGACAGCCGCTTCGAATACAGCATCGCCTCCGCCTCGCGTGACTTCAGCTACCGCGTCAAAGCCGGCGACGCGCGCAGCGAGTGGCACCAGGTGCGGGTGATCACCGCCCCGCGCATCGAGGAAGTGCAGGTCGGGCTCGAGTTTCCCAGCTACCTTGAACGGGAGACCGAGACGGTCGAGGCGTTGACCCTGACTGTGCCGCAGGAAACCAAGCTCCACTGGCAACTCACTCTCGACCGCCCCATCCGCGAGGCGGTGCTCAACCGTGACGGCAAAGAACCGCTGCCGCTGCAGGTGACCAACGGTGGCCGTCAGCTTGTCATTGAGGAAGAGGTGGACGCCTCACGAGGCTACAGTTTCTCGTGGGTAGAAAAAGAACACGGGTTCGATTTCACCAGCCCGCGCTATTACCTGCAGGTCTCCTCGGACCAGGCGCCGCGGGTCGAATTAACGGCTCCCCAATCGAATCTCGTTGCGATGATCGGTCGCCCGCTCAGCCTTGCGGTCCGCGTCCAGGACGACCACGGCATTGGCTCAACAGCCGTCGCCTATCGTGTGAATCAACATGATGAAGTAGCCGTTGCATTTAAGCTCTCCGCTCAGAATGGTCAGGGCGACCAGCCAATCGACTGGGACTACCGAGAGACCCTACCGGACCTGAAGATCGGCGACACTGTATCCTTCACGATGGAAGTCAGCGACCGCTACCCAGGGAAGGGCGGCCCACATGTCGTTCGCTCGGACACGCGGCGGATGACATTCCTCTCCAAAAGCAATTATCTCAAACAGATCCAGAAGAAGAAAGACGGCCTGCTCTCACGCGTGCAGACGATTTACCGGCAGCAGCGTTCGGCGTTTGATAGCGTGCGTAACCTTGAGTCGGACGCCGAGAGCTATATGCAGACCTGCCAGATCGAAGCGATTCGGCAAGAGCTGGTGCGAGACCAGCTCAAGGAGATCGCGTTACAGGGGAAGTTCTTGCTTGATGACTTGGCCGCAAACAAGGTCTCGGACGCGCCCGAGGGCGAATCTCTTGAGCACGTTTGTTCGGCCTTACTCGAGATCGCGGACACCCACCTAGCCAATGCGGGGTCCCGCCTGCGGCACCAGTCCGGCGTGGCAGGGGGCGATACGCAGGAATTACCCGATCCTTCATCCGCAGCACGTGCCGTCAATACCGCCGCCCGCGAGTTGGGCAGCTTGGTCTTGCTCCGATCCATTGATACGGCACAGGAAGTCTACGCACGGGAAGCCCGCATGCTGGCGCAGGTCCAAGCGTCCTTGCGTTGGCGTACCGTTCAAGCCGGGTCGGCCGATGCGGGAGTTGCTCTCTCCAAAGAACAAGATGACCTGGCGCAGTGGACTCATCGTCTGCTCGCGGATCTTCAAAAGGGGATGCGGTATGAAAAACGACCCTTGGCCGTTCTCCGGTTGGAGCAAAGTGTCAAGAGCTTGCAGAAGGCCCAGACCGAAGAGCGGATGCGTCAAATTGCGGTGTTGATCACGCAAGGCCAAGCCGATCAGGCGGAGCTTCTTCAGGCTGAGTTGGTCACGACCTTGCTCGATGCAGAGTTCAGTGTGCGCCTCAGTGGGGCGTATACGACGCTGATTAAAACCCGAGATCAAATGCGTTTGCTTGTTAAAGTCCAAGCGATGCTCCGCGAGAAATGTGCCGGCATGTCACCACAAGCCTTTAAGGCACGTGGTGCTGAAGCCGCACAAGCCCAAAAGAAGCTTCGCAAGCGCTTGCTGACCTTGCTCCTGCCGACCGTTCCTGCGCCGCGGTCCCAGCTCTTTGATGAAACTTTCCCACAAGCGCCCCCAGTTCAAACCTTGTTGAAGGGCGCCGATCGCGCGATGGCAGAAGCGCTTGAGCAATTTGCTACCGGCCAGCAGGACGCGGCCATCTCACAGCAGCGCGAAGCCGAGCAGGCCCTGACCAATCTGGCGGAGTTCGTGGATCGGTGGTCCGTGGAACTTGGTATTCAGACCCTAGGCCTAAGTACTCTGGTCGCCGTCACAAGCGATCGCCTTGCGCTCATTGAGGAATACGAAGCGAAGGTGGTCGCGCTGCTTGAGAGAACCGATATCGCTGCGGCGGACGAGCAGAAAGTCGATGGCCTAGCTGAGCCTCAGCTTCTCCTGACCGAGGAACTGGTCGCATTCAACAGCGACCTCATCAAGCAAAGCCAGTCGAATTCGGATCAAGACATCCCGCCGCTACTAAGCCGGATGAAGCGGGCGGAACGAGCGATGCGTAGTGCGGTAATATCACTGAAGGCGAACGCCGCCGACCAGGCAATCAGCGACCAGGAGCAAGCGGCCGATATCCTGGCCGAGGCCTATGCGATCGTTACCACGCAAAACGACCAGCTCGGATTGCTTCAGAGTCTGCTGATGTTTCAACGATCGGTCCGGTTTGCCAATGGCTATATGTCCGATATCGTCGCCGAACAATGGGACTTGATCACGGCGACCAAGGCATTGAAATCGAACGACGTCTCAGGTTTGCTGCCGATGTTTACTCACCTGAGACGCTGTATGGATGATGTCGCCCCCCTGCTGGACTTAGTGGCCCAGAGAGTGGATGTCGGCACGCCCTTGGCCTTCGCCGCCTCCGACCTAGAAGACGCGGTGGATTCTCTGGAAATCGACGACAAGCTCGACTCCCTTGATGCTCAAGACGTCGCGGCCGAATCGCTTGGGGAAGTAAATACCCTGGTCAAGGCGGTGAAATCGCAGACCGGCTATGTTGCTGAAATTATTGAATTTTTGCATGCCTCCGTCGCGGATACCGCCATGCTGGAATACCAGCAAAATGAGTTAAAACTCAAGACGGAGTCGGCCACTCAGGCGCAATTCAAAACCCTAGCAGAGGAGCAGCGCAAGTTGCTTGCCAAGGCAGAAAAAGAGGAAGAGATCCTTCTGTCTATTACAGGGATGAAAAGCTATCCCGAACCTGCCAAACTGATACGTGAAGCACTCACTCGTTTGAACTTGAACGACACATCTGGCGCTATCGAACAGATGAATCTCGCGTCGTCGGCACTCAATGAGATAAGAAATTCTGCGCCCGCCAAACTGATAGGTAGAGCACTCGCTCAATTGGAATCGAACGACACGCCTCGCGCGGTCAATGAGATAAATCTCGCGTCTGAGTCACTCAGAAATATGAGCTATACCAAATCCGCCAAGCTGATGCGTGAAGCACTCGCTCGACTGGAATTGAACGACGTGTCTGCCGCGGCCGAGCAGATGGAGCTCGCGGGGGCAGCACTCAAAGAGAATGCCGAATCCCTATTCGCGGTGATCAGCATGCTCCACGGTCTGCCGAATTTCGAGATCTTGACCCAGACCGATCCGGGCGTTCAGCGATTGGTTGATGTGCTGGCCGTCGCCAGTGCGCACACAGTCTTGTTCCGAGATACGAACGCCGCCGAGCCGCAGGAGATCAAAGCCATGGCAGCGCGGCAAAGCGAACTTACGGCGCGATGCCAAAAACTTGCCCAAGTCGGTGAGCCGCACGCGATGCTCCAGGCCGCGTCGGAACAGCTTGCGGCGGCCTCTACTGCGATGCAGTCGCCCGACCGCGACGCCATCAAACGCAGCCAGAAAGTGGCGATGCAAACGCTACGGTATTTCATCATCGAACAGGCCCTGATTCTCGAAACAGCGGCACCCCCGCCGTCACTCTCTCCAGGGGATCCGGACGATGGTGGAGAGGGCAGTGACAGCGAGTCGGCCTTTGCCGCCGGGTTTATCTCCGATTTTGTGAGCGGTGAAGCGCCTAAAGACCAGCGAACAGGCTGGGATGTTCGGGGCGACCGGAACCGAGCCGCACTGAATCAGAACTTCGCACGCGAACTGCCGTTGGAATACCGCGGCTTGTTGAAAAACTATTATGAAAGGGTTGCAGAATGAATATGAAGATTAATGGCAAACAGTGTTATTTAACCGCGGTTTTGTGCTTTTTCATGGCCAGCGTCATCGCCGCACCTCTCCACGCTCAGGATGCCGCCGCACCCGCCACTGCGGAAGCCGAGGCGCCCGAGATGACTGAGCAGGCTGAAAAGGCCATCGAGCGCGGCCTGAAATTCCTGATCGCGAATCAGAATAAGGACGGCTCATGGTCTTCAACGGATCCTGCAATGGCTGGGGCTGGGGGTTATGCGATCGCCGGCACCAGCCTCGGGCTGATGGCGTTCATGGTCGAGGGCCACTTCCCCGGATTCGGTCCGTATGCCAAAGCGTTGGATCGCGCGAAGGACTATCTGCTCAAAAGATCCGAGGATTCCCCAACAGGTGCCATGGGCGTGAAGATGTATGAAATCGGCCTATACACCATTGCGATGTCAGAGCTTTGGGGGATGACCAGCGACCCCGAAGACAACAAGAAGATTCAGGTGGCGCTGGAGCGAGTCGTCGAGATTATCTTAAGATCGCAGAGCCCGCTTGGCGGCTGGCGCTATGCACCACGGCCGGATTCGGGGCAGGACACGTCGGTCACCGCGATGGTCTTTGTCTCGCTCGCATCGGCACGTGAGGCAGGCGTCTTGGTGCCGACCGAAACGATCGAAAGAGCGACCGGCTACCTCCGCGATCAGGCCTTCGACGAGCAGCGAGGCGGCTTCGGCTACCAGGGCAAAGGCTACACCATCGCCTGCACCGCAGGCGGCGTGTATGCTGCGCAACTCGCCGGCAACCGCGATGCCGAATGGGTCATGGCGGCACTCGACACCCTTGAAAACGAACCAAAAATGTTCTCAAGAAAAGACAACGGCCACTTCTACTACTCGCATTACTACGCGATGCAGGCGATGGTCCAGGCTGGCGAAGAACGATATGCCAAGTGGTATCCCAAGATCCGCGACTCGCTCATCGCTCTGCAGCAGCCCAACGGGTCGTGGAAGGAAAACAGGAAAAATGAGCAGGATTACCCGCACAAGACGCCGATGTCGATCATCATCCTCGGAACCCCGAATCGGTATATTCCAGTTTACCAACGCTAAAGCGTGAGCATTTCAGATGACCAATCACATCAGTCAATCTAACCCGCTCGGACGTTTGTTGGGGCTTGTTGCCTTGATCGTCTTGGCCCTGAGCCTGTCGGCAAGCGCAGACACAAAGAAGACCGGCAAGCACCTATTTATCCTTTCGGGCCAATCGAACATGACCGGCACGGTCAGCGATGCGTTTGCTGCTCGAGTTGCGGAACGTTTTGGCAAGGAGAATACCGTCGTCGTGATGCGCCAGAAATCGGGCCGCGGCATCCGCTTCTGGGTTGTCGACTACCGCCAGCCCACTGGTCGCGGCCTGACTGACAAGAAGATGGCTGAGAACGGCAGCGTCTATCCGTTCTTGCTTCAGGATGTAAAAGCCGCCGCAAAAGATGAATCCTTTGATACGGTCGGCTTCATCTGGATGCAGGGCGAGTCGGACGCCAACAACCGTCTCTCCGAGGTGTATGAGGAAAGCTTCATCAAATTTATCGAGCGGTTTGAAAAGGATCTGGGGCGTGATGACTTGTACTTTGTGATCGGCCGCATCAACGACTACGCTCGAAGCCGGCCAGACAACAAGCACTGGCAAGGTGTCAGAGAGACTCAGGTCAGGCTCGGTAAGACCCCGGGCAACGCTTGGATTAATACGGATGACCTTAATGGCGGCGATGCGAATCAGCCCGACGGTGACATCCATTTCCCCAAAGAAGGAGCCGTCATCCTTGGTCAGCGATTCGCCGACAAAGCCATCGAGCTAATCACCAAACCGTAGACACTCGCTCAAACCGGTAAAATAAGCCATTACCTGACGTTACCTTAAAAAAACTTGCTCCCATGAATAGATTTCCCCGGATTATTATCACCTTGCTTGTCCTCGCCAGCGCAGTCGTCGGGTCGTTGCCCGCGATGGGGCAGGATCAGGCGGGCTCGATCTCCAGCGACGAGATCGTTGCGCTGAACGCCAAGCTGACTGGAGCCCGTGAGGCCGCGTCCGCAGCCAGAAAGAAACTCGCGATCCGGCGTGTGATCCGTGAGGGCGAGGCGCTGCTCAAAAAGCATTCATCCGCGCCCAACCGCCACGAGGCCCTGAGCATCCTCTTCCGCAGCCAGCAGGTGCTGGTCAGCCTGGATGACTCCGCCACGAATCGGAAATCCTTTCTAGCGACCGCCGAAAAGCTCGCCGCCGCGCCGAACGAATATGCGGCGATACGCCTCGATGCCGACCTCTTGCTGACGCAGGCCGAGTCGGCACGAGAGGGCGGGGACACCCACGCCCGCTCTGATGCGCTTCGTCCATTGGTCGAGCGCTACCGGGACACCGAGGTCGAGGCAAAGGTCATCCGGATCGCCATGATCATGGCGCTGGAGTTCGGAAATACCAAGCTGGTCAATGACCTGCGAAAGGTCGTCGCCCAGCGCTTCCCTGGCAATATGGATCTGATCAATTTCCAGCGTGAGAAACTGGCGGGCCAGGTCTTTGGCGCGCCGTTCATTGGTGCCTTTGAGCGGGGCGATGGCAAGGTGGTCCGGTTCCCGATGGACTTTCTTGGCACAACGACCGTGCTCTATTGCTGGTCGAAAGAAGGCGACGGCCTCGAAGACCTCAAGGCACTGGCCGTCGATTGGAAAAAGGCCAAGGTTGAACTGAAGGCCGCCGGTCGATTTCAAATTGTCAGCATGAATATGGACGATCTGCCCGATGCGGGCGAATCGATCCTGCGTGAACAGGGGCTCGATTGGCAGGCGCTCAAGATGCCCGGTGGCGCTGAGAACCCGATTTATCAAACGTATGCCAAACGCGACACGCCGACGATCCTGATCGTAAGTCCAACGGGATATGTCGCGCTGTATCAGTCAGGAGGCCGTAGCGACAGGACCTACGAGCGGCGGCTGCAGTCGATGATGGCCAGCATGTGGACAAGACCAGACTACTCCAGCCAACTCCAGTCGATCTTCGCCGGCGAATTTCTCGTCATGCAGCCCGATGTGGAGTTCGATCCCGCCGCTCCGCCGGAACACAAGGCACTTGCCCCGGGAGATTCGACCAAACTGCCCCGCACCGCCGCGTCGGTCCCCGAGGATAAGCTCCGCGCAATCCAAGCGTGCTTTGTTGATCCGCCGCTGCGTTACCAAACGCCGCACGATCAGGTCATCGCGAACTACGAGAAGGCTGACTCGCTCTGTCGTGCCGCGATCGCAGCGCATCCGCAGGCCTCCGATTTGTGGATCGTGCGCAATCGACGGATCACTGCCCTGATCGGTTTGTGGAAGACCCGAGGCGACCAAGAAGCATTTGCCGCCGCCGTGGCCGAAGCGAAGATCGTGGTCGAGGGCAGCTATACGCCGGGCACCGATGTGGTGGCGCGGCTCTGCTTGGCAAGGGAGGCGCTTCGCGCGGAGGACGCGGATCCCAAAGCGATCATCAAGGACTTCATCAAGGCGGCAGGTGGGGAGCAGGCGTCCGGCCCGGCACGACTCGCGGCCTCGCTCCTCGCCCTGGATATCGGCGACCGGCTCCTTCACGATCAGTACCGCCGAACCTTCCTGGACAAGCACGCCGAGGACCCGACGATGTGGACCGCCACCGCGTTCCTCTTGGAGCGTTATCACCGCTACTGGATGTATCACCCGCCCTTCACCGCCGGCTGGACCTACGGCCGCCGCCAGGGACACTTCCTCGCGATTGGCACACCCGAAGACGCAAAACGCACCTTCAAGACCGAACTCAAAACGCTCGATGGCGAGACGGTCAAGATCCCCGAGTCATCCGATGGCAAATGGACCGTGATCTCGTTTGTCCCGACCGCCGCGGGCAATGGATACCTGGAGCGTTATACCACCTTTGCTGCGGGGCGAGCCTTTGAAGACATCAACTTGATCGCCGCCGTTTTGGATGATGATGCCGATGCGGCAGGCAAGTTGCTCAAAGAAAAGGAAGAGAAAAAGAGAACGAAAGGGCCTGACACCTACTCCTCCCTGCTCTTGCCCGGCGGACTGCAGAACCCAATCGTCCGCAAGCTCGGCATTCTCACCGATGAGGAAAAACCCAAAATCAACATCCTAATGCTCCGGCCCGATGGCAGCATCGCAGTCGCGCTGTCGGGGCTGACCATGAGCGCTCAAAAGGGTTCCGTGATCCAGAATGTGATCGAGTTCCACGACGAGAACCTGGTCGATGCGGCGCTGGCCCAAGACGATCTCGATGAGGCCAAGCGACTCGCGTTCGCCCACGCGCCCGTTGAGCAGCGGCCCCCGCCGGACGCACCTAGAAACTGGAAGCCAAAAAAACTCTCGGTCCCGCACCTGCGCAGCCGGGCCAAGGTCTACCTGGCGATGGGCGACCTGAAAGCCGCCTCTGCCGACGCCGAGCAGGCCTACCTGGCGGTTAACATCCAGGCCGGCTATATCAGCATGCGAACGGACGAACTGGAAGAGACCGAAGCACTCAAAGCCACCATGCTCACCGCCTTGAAACAACTGGAATGAAAGCCAAGGAAATAACTCTGGCAGTATTGATGATTGCGGCCCCGCCGATTCTTGAAGCCGCCCGCCGACTCGACGGGGTGAACCATCAAAAGGAGTAATCTTATGGTTTTTCTTAATCCACTCGTCTTGTTGGGAGCCCTGGGCATTGCCTTACCGATCCTCGCGCATTTGCTCAACAAGCATCAGTTCAAGCAAACGGATTGGGCCGCCATGCAGTTTCTGAGCCGCGCAATCAACGTGCGCTCGCGGCAGATTCGCCTGCGTGACATCTTTTTGCTCTGCCTGCGTTGCCTCGCGGTCCTGCTATTGGTCGCGGCTCTCGCGAAGCCGTTCATGAAAGAGGCGGTCGCCGTGCCAGACGGAATTGGTGAACGACGGGCGGGAGTTGTGATCGCACTCGACGCCTCTTACAGCATGGGTCATAGCGATGGCACTTCGACACGCTTCGAGCAGGCGCTGGAGAAGATCGATGCGGTCGCGGCCGGCATTCATCCCGGTGATCCGGTCAGCCTCGTAATCCTTGGTGCCGAGCATCAGGTGGTCGCGCGCAATATGGCTTTCGAACCTGTTCTGTTCGATGAATTACTACGCGCCCAGAGCCCTAGCCCCGAGTCACTGGACCTGGACAGTGTCCCGCAGATGCTGAGTGAACTTGTTGAGTCGATGGATGTCCCGCAAAAGGAAATTTACCTCGTGACAGATTTGCAGGCGGGGGATTGGGGCGATCGCCCGGCGTGGTTGGGCGAGGCGTTGGAGACGCTGGACAAGAGCTCTTCGATGACCATCGTCCCTGTGCGTGGCGGTGCCGACAACCTGGCGATCACTGATCTGGAACTCGTGGCCGGCGTTCTGCGCAAGGACACCGTGGCACGCTACCGTGCGACGGTGCGTAACTTTGGGACAGCGGCGGTTGCCAATGTCAGGGTCAAAGGGGTGGCCGATGGCAACACCGTCGACACCAAGATCATCCCTGCCATTGCACCGGGGGCGTCGGAGACGGTTTCGCTGTTCGTCCATTTCCGCAATTCCGGCGCTGTTCGCATTAGTGCCGAGCTGGAACCGGATGCGTTGCTCGAAGACAATGCCCGCCGGACTGTGGCGGTGATCCGGGATGAGGTTTCGGTGCTCAGTGTGGAGGGATCGTCAGATGGTGGTTCCAGAAGTTTCATCACTGCGGCGCTCCGGGCGCGGGGCGGTAGCGGAGGAGGGGAGAACTTCGCCGTGCAGTCAGTGCCATGGATCGATCTTCCGGCTCAGGATCTGGCGACCTTCGATGTCGTGATCTTGCAGAACGTTCCCGAGATTACGCCCGAGCAGGCGCGCTCATTTGAAACCTATGTCCGCGCCGGCCACGGCCTGATCTGGTTTGCCGGCGACAATGTTGACGCTTCTGCCTGGAACAAGCGATCCTCGCTTGATGGGATTTCGCTGCTGCCGGCCGTGATCGAGCAAACGGTGAGCACGGGAGATACGCTCGGTGTGGGCAGGCCGCTCGACCCGTCCATGCCCGACCATCCCGTGAGCCGACCGTTGCGCTCTCTGCCGGAGGATCTCCTAAGTGAAACGCGTTTCCGCAAAGTGCTGCAGGTAAAGCCTTCTGCCTCCAGTTCGACGGTCTTGTCTCTCGCTGGCACGGCGGCGCCGCTGTTGTTGGAGCATTCGGTCGGGCGCGGGCAGGTTTTCATGTTTACGAGTTCGGCCGATTCCGCCTGGAACAACCTGGCGGTCACCCCGGTGTTCCCCATGGTTCTACAACAGATGGTGACCTATCTCACCGCCCGGGAATTTGAGACGCCGCGCCTCGTGGGCGATTCGCTTTCGCTGTCCTACGTCGATCAGCCTGATGCTAGCGAGGCCGTGTTCGACACCCCTTCCGGCGAAACTATTTCCGTCCCGGTTAGCGAGCACCGTAGCCAGTATGTGGCGATGTTGGAGCACGCCCGCGAGTCAGGATTCTACTTCGCGCGGGTCAGTCTTCAGGCACCCGGCCTGCCGGTGGCGGTCAATGTCGATACCAACGAATCGGATGTGAGTTGTCTTTCTGCGGTGGAAACAGCCCTCGCATTTGATGGGACTGAAATTATGGTGGCTGAGTTGGAGGCTGATCTGCTCGATATCGTCGAAGAATCCCGCGCCGGGCGATCGTTCTGGTTTCATCTCCTGTTGGTGGGGCTCGGCCTGTTGGTGCTCGAGAGCCTGTTGGCAAAATGGATGTCCAAGCGGTCGGCAGCTGCAAAAAAACAAACCACGCCCCCCGTGGTAAACCCCGAAAGAGTTTAGATGATTGCATGGATTTTTAGCGAAGGACAGATTGATAGGCTCTTCTGGGCGCGCCCGGTTTCGAGTGCTGTGGTAATTTTGGCCTTTGTCGCGGTCATCCTGCTGACCGTCTTTCTATACTGCCGTCGCCAGGATTTGCCGACATGGGTTCGCATTTCGCTCGCCCTGACACGATTGCTGGCGCTCGCCCTAATCGTGGCCGTGCTCTTCGAGCCAACCGCGACCATCACGCAAACCCACACCGAGAAGCGTCACCTTCCGGTTCTCATCGACGTGTCTGAAAGTATGTCGATCAAAGACCAACGTAAAAGATCTAAGGATATCGGTGAGGCGGCGGCCGCACTGGGAATCCTGCCGCTTTCGGAAACACCGGAAGAGATCAATCGTAGCGTCACGTCGCTCGCGGACAAATCACGCCAAGCCGTCGCCGAAGCCTCGCGCTTGGATCTGGCGACGAACCTGTTGTCGAAGTCAGCGCGGTCGATGTTTGATTCGATCGCCGAAGATCTCGATGTCAGCTACTACGGCTTTGACGAGACCCTGCAACGTGTCGGTGGCAGTGGCGGGGAGGATGTTGATTCACTATCCAGGCTGAAGGCCGACGGGGCGGGCACCTCGATTGCGGGAGCGCTGGAGTCGGTGGCGAAGACGGGGCGCGGTGCATCGTTGGCTGGTGTTGTATTGGTCTCGGACGGACTCGATACTTCGTCGCGGCGTATTGAGGCAGCGGTGCGCGATCTGGGCCGGCGCGGGATCCCTGTTTACACCGTGCCGGTGGGAATCGCCGATCCGGACGATGTCTCGATCCGCAACATCATCATGCAGGATGTCGCCTTTACCGGCGATAAGGTTCCGATTCGTGTTCAACTCCAATCGAAAGGCTACGAGAAACGTGTCGCAGATTTGACAGTGAGCCTCAATGGGCGGGGCGTCGTCCGCCAGAGCGTCACGCTTACTGGCGGACTGCAATTTGAAGAGATCTTTTTCAATGTCGATGTTGCCGAAAAAGGTGCGGCGCGGATCGAGGTTGCGATCGAACCATTTGCCGACGAAGCCACCGCCGCGAACAACCGGGTGGCGCGCAGCGTTCGGGTCGTGAATGAGAGGATCAACGTGCTCTGTATCGAAGGTAGCGCTCGCTGGGAGTTCCGGTACTTGCGCGCCATGCTGAAACGCGACCCGCGGATCAATGCTACTTTCATCGCCACCCGCGCCCAACCCGAGTTGGCGCAAAATTCCTCGGAGTACATCGCGGAATTTCCAGAGGATCGCGAGGAGGCCTTCTCCTACGACCTTGTGATCCTCGGCGATGTTGATTCGTCATTCTTCTCGGCGGAGGCATTCTTGCGGCTCGAGGAATTGGTCAAAGAGCGCGGCGGATCTTTGCTCATGCTCTGTGGTTCGCGCTTCGCCCCCGCTAGTTATGCCGGGACGCCGGTGGAGCGCATGCTGCCGGTCGAGTTTGATCCGGAGGCAAAGTGGGAGGATGTTGATGATAGCGTCTATCCTGTCCTCACGCCGGAGGGTCGCAGTAGCCTCGTGATGACCTTGGAGAACGACCAGGATGAAAATGATCTCGTCTGGAGCCGGGTCGCGCCGCTCGACCGCATCCCTCCGCTTCTTGCGCCGCGCCCCGGAGCGACGGTGCTGGCGGAACTCTCCGATACCCTATCCCGTGCCGACCGCTACCCGCTTGTTTCATGGCAGCGATACGGGACCGGAAAATGCATGATGATGGCGACCGACCGGCTGTGGCTGTTGCGTTTCAAAACGGGCGACAAGTATCACTGGCGGGTCTGGTCCCAGTGTGTCCAGTTCCTCACCCTATCGAGACTCATGGGCGAGCATAAGCAGATTCGCCTCGAAACGGATCGCGTCACTTATCCGGTCGGCGGCCAGGTCATGCTCTATGCGCACCTTCTCGACGACGACTACGAACCACTGACTCAGCCGGGTTTCGAGATCGAGGTTAGCTCGCTCGATGCGGATGCGGCGGGCGGCGAACCGCAACGGGTCACTCTCCGGCCCGACGCTTCGAATCCCGGTCTCTACGAAGGTTACTTCTCACCGCCGCGCGCCGGTGGTTACCGCGTGGAAGCGAATACGTCCGATCGACCGCTTTCAAATATCGCCGAATTCCAGGTCGCCGATCTCAGGACGGAATTGGCCAACACCGATATGCAGATCGAACACCTGCGCCGAATTGCCGATTTGTCTGGAGGGGAATGCCTCGGCGTCCTCGATCTCAAAAAACTGCCAGACTTGCTTAACCGCGAACCGCACACCACTACAATTCGAACCGACCGGCCCCTCTGGGACAACGTCTTGATCGTCTCGCTCTTGGTTGTTCTGTTAGGGTTTGAGTGGATCTTGCGTAGAAAATACGATCTCCCATGAACGAAGCTAGCCAGAGCAAAATTCTCGATGCACGCCTCAGGGAGGTGTGGCGTCGCGATCAAAAGCTGCACAGTACGACCGGTTTGCTGACCTTTTGTCGTTGGGTGCTTCTGTTGTTTTTAGTTGGTGTGGCGGTCGATTGGTTGTTCGACCTTCCGGCGGAAGGGCGTGTTGTGATCCTGGTGACCTTGGTTGTCGTCGCAATTTTCAAAGCGTGGCAGTGTGGCTGGCAGCACCTCCGGAGATACGACGCTTCTCACACTGCCCTTCAGGTGGAGAAGAAGCACGGTGGCATGGAGAGCCTGCTGGTGACGGCGGTTCAGTTTGGAGATTCCGGGTCGACCTCGAGTGGGTCCAAGACGCTGCGCGAACAAACCTGTCGCATGGCCGAGGAAGCCGCCGAACCAGTCCGGGCAGAGGATGTTGTTTCGTTCAAAGGATTCCGCCGCTTTATTCTTCTCGCCCTCATCCCGGTGCTGATCATCGGAGGATTTGCGGTTTACAACGGGCCGTTTTTAGCAGCCGGCTTCGGTCGTATTTTTACCCCGTGGTTGGCTGTCGAGTATCCCACGCGCACTCTGATTGAGATTAATGAGGGCGATCGGATCGTAAAGGAAGGTCAAGGCCTCCGGCTCGTGGCGAAGATTTCGGGAGAGGTTCCGGATCGCGCCGAGATCATCTTACGCACCGGCAAAGGTAAGCCAAGGGAGCGGAAACTGGCGGTCGTCGACGGAGTTTGCGAATACGAGGCTGAGACGGTGTTCCGTAGCTTCGATTATCGAATCGTTGCCGGCGACGCCGAGAGCGATTGGCACACGGTGCAAGTGATATCGGCGCCCCGGATCGATCGCACCGAAGTCACTCTTGAGTTCCCGGATTATACGCGGCGTCCTATTGAGACTGTCGAAGCTCTGACGCTTACTGTGCCGGAGGGCACTAAAATTCATTGGAACCTAACCCTCGATCGTGCGGTGGGGGATGCTGAGTTTCGTCCGGCTGAAGGGAAGGCGCTCCCCTTGGAGATCGGGAAAGACGGTCGCTCGGTTACGATGGAGCAGGTGGCCGCCGGGTCGCGGGCCTATAGCTTCGGATGGGTCGACAAAGAGCATGGGTTCAATTTTTCCAGTCCGCGCCACTACCTGCAGGTTGCGCCGGATCGGGCGCCGGGCGTCGACATGACTTCACCCGTCGGAAACTTGTTTGCGACGCTCGAGCGCGGGATCGATTTCGCCTTCCGCGGCCGTGATGACCACGGCATCGGCGAGGCTGCCATTGTTTACCGGGTCAACAAAACGGGAGAGGAAAAGATCGCCCTGCCGACGCCTGAAGATGGTGATGGTGGCGAGCAGAAGATCGATTGGGATTATCGGGAAGCTCTTCCCGAGCTCGCCGTCGGGGATACCGTTTCCTTTGCCATTGAGTTGGTCGACCGATACCCGGAACCGGCTGGTCCGCATCGGGTTCGCTCGGGTGCCCGTCGTGTGCAATTTTTATCTAAGGAGGATTATCTCGCACAGATCGAAAAGCAGAAGCGCCGCCTCCTCAACCAGATCCGCACCCTCTACCGCGAGGAGCGCGGGGTGCATGATGTGATCCGCAATCTCGATCCTTCGGCGGACGTCTTCGTGCAGACCTGCCAGGTGGAAGCCGTGCGGCAGGACCTGATGCGCGAACGTCTCGGCTCGATCCGCGCTCGGATCAACACCTTGGTCGAAGATCTGATTGCGAATAAGGCTTCAGATGAGGCCGAAAGCGCGGCCCTGGTCAAACTCGGCGCCGAACTGACTCGGATCGGCGACGGACATGTCGGGCAGGCGGCTTCCTTGTTGCGGGAGATTGCTGCAGTGGACGACGGAAAAAAGAAGAGTCCGGTAGCAGCCATCGACATGGTGAACAGCTCGGCACGCGAGCTTGGTCTGGTGGTCTTACAGCTCGGATTCGCTGAAGCCTCGGATGTCATGGCCCGCGAACTGCACGCGACGGCTCAGGCCCAGTCCGCCTTGCGCTTGCAAACAATCACTGGTGACGATGCCGACCGGGGCAACTTGGAGAAAGCGCAAACCGGTCTTGCAAAAGAGACCGCCCGTTTGCTGGCTGCCACGCCACGTAACAAAGAGAGCACCAGCGTGGATGCTCTGATCGCCTTTAACTTGTCCCGCCTCGTCAACGGGCTGGTCCGCTCGGGGGCCGATGCCAAGATGCGCGAAGCCGCCGCGCTCGTTCCCAAAGCGGAAATTAAAAAGGCGGCGAGCCTGCAAGCCGGGGTGATCGCGGCTTTGTTGCACGCGGAGTTCCGGCTGCGACTCGGTGCCGAATACGAGGCTCTGGCGATCGCCCGCGACATCTTCTCCGCGCAGGTAGCCGGGCATAGAACTCTGCGAGAGGAGGGGGCCGACCTGACGCCGCAAGAATTTGCGGAGCAGAGATCCACTGTCGCCCATGCCCAGTCCGATCTGCAGAGGCAAGTCCAGTTGCTGCTCATGCCGGAGATTCCGGCTCGTCGTCCCAAGCTCTTCGCGGCCTCCGCGCCGGCCGCGCCTCCGGTCGATCGCTTGCTGGCCTCCGCAGAAAGTGCGATGGAGGCGGCTTTGGCCCAAATCAAAGCCGGGGATGGCAAGGCTGCGGCCGGGCATCAACAAGGTGCCGAGACCGCCTTTGCGGAGCTAGCCGAATTGACCGGCAAGCGTATGATGGCCATGACCCAACAGGAGCAGATGAAGGCTTCGGTTAACAGCTTTGGGAAACAGGCGGCGCAGTTGTTTATGCTTGAGGAGCGTTTGCTGGTGCTGCTTGAGCAGGTGGAGGACGCCGCTGATGACGAGGTTAATACCGCCTTCCTCACTGCCGTGAATCAAGCCTTGTCCAAGGATGCGAAGGGGTTCCGGGAAACGATCATCCTCTGGAACGAATCTCAAGGGACGCAAAGCGACGAATTTCTGCCGCTGCTCGATAGCCTCGCCCGGATTGCGAACGCTGTGGATGCCGCCACGCCTTTACTCAAAAATAACAAGCCTGATGACGCGATCGAATTCCAGGAGCAAGCGCTCGACGCGATCGAAGAGGCCCGTAGCCTGATTGAGGGACTGACGGCAACGCGATCTTCCTTTGCCGGTGTGCTTGGAATCACCGGAAGCGCCCTTGCCCCGAGTCCACTGTTGGCTGAGATCGAGGACGAGCAGGTTCAGCTGACTGGAATCACCAAGAAAGCCAAGCCGGAAGACTATCCGGGGCTCGTCATCCCGCAGAAAAATCTGATCCATGCGGTGGACGCGGTGCTGACCTCCCTCGATCCTTTGGCTCACAAGATCGAAACCGGCACGGTGATGCTCTTCGCCAAGGAAGACATGGGCGCGGCCGCGCTCGGCCTGGAAGACGACGATATTGAAGAGGCCCTCGACGCGCAATCCTTTGTCGTGGAATCTCTGCAGGAATTGCGGGCGAAGATCGACAAGGTGACCCCGGAGTATCGTTACATCCTCGAGGTCACGGAATTCATGTACGAGGCCATGCCGCAAAGCGCGGTGATCCGGACAAAGATGCGGCAATGGCAGGAACAGGCCGAGGGCGCGCCTGATGCTGTGGCGTTGAAAAAGAAAGCCGGGCAATTAGACAGCGACCTGCAAAAGCTCACCGACGAGGAGCGCTACGCGAATACCGCAGCCCGCTTGATTGATGTGATTTCAAAGAAAGGATCTGAAGCCGAAGTTGAAGAGGCGCTCGATGCGCTTGTCGCGGATACGGAGGACATGCAGCTGCTGATGGAAAATCTCGCCTACCTCATCACACCACCACCTTTTGGGGCCATTATAGAAGAGCCCTCTGACGAGGTCAAAATGCTTAATACGGCGCTGTCGGTCGCAGCACACCACAAGGACCTTGCTCGCAAGACCCAGGTCACTGAGCCAGCACAACTGGCCAGTCTCGCTGCGCAGCAAGGTATGCTCGCAGAGCAGTGCAAGGCGCTCTTCCCACCGCCGCCGCCACCACCACCACCACCTCCTCCGCCAGCTCCTGTTGAACCTGTTGAGCCCGTTGAAGTGCCTGCATCTGAAGAGGCACCTGAGGAGGCTGATCCCCCGGGAGTTGCTAAGCCCGAACTGGAACCTGAGCCCGAACCCGAACCCGAACCCAAGCCCGTTGTTGAGGAAGTGGTTCCGGCTCTGATTCTGCCCGCTCCTGAGCCGCATCCGAATATCGGGAAAGCCCACCGTCATCTTGTCGAAGCCGCCGCGAAGTTGGAGTCCGGCGATCGCGACGCGGCGATCACCAGCCAGAACCAGGCGGCTGATGCCCTGCGCTACTTCATCCTCGAGTATGCGCTGAAGTATGTCGACGTGCCCCCACCGGCTCCGCCAGCAGATCCCGCACCATCTGACGATGCCGAGCCCGATGATAGCGAGTTACAACTTTTCCTCCCCGGCGCCCTCACTGGAAAGCGCCCCAAGGGCGGGCGTCTCGAATGGCAGGTGCTCGGACGCCGCGACCGCGCCGCCTTGAATGAAAACTTCGCACGCGAGCTGCCCCTCGAATACCGTGAGATCCTCAAGGACTACTACGAACGGTTGACGGAATAAATTGAGAAACCACGAATCGACAACAATGGACACTAATCTTAGGAAAGCAGATCGCCGGATTCGAAAGCGGAGCTACCCGAAACTCATTCGTGTAGATTCGCGTAAATTCGTGGTTCCCCTCATCGTGGCCTGTCTGACATGCCTCCTGCCCAGCTCCGCAACAGCTCAGCAGGACGGTGCTCCCGAGCTGAGTGCCGAGGCCTCGCGCGCCATCGACAAGGGGCTCGTTTATCTCCTGTCGATTCAGAAAGAGGACGGTTCCTGGGACAGCAACGGAGAAGGCGGGCATGCCGTGGCAATGACCTCGCTCTCCCTGATGGCATTTATGTCGAAAGCGCACTTCCCCGGGTTCGGCCAATACGGGGATCAGTTGGACCGCGGGATGAAATGGCTCCTGAAGGAGGCGAAGGGACGGCCCGATGGCTACCTTGGGACGGTGATGTATGAGCACGGGCTCGCCACTCTGGCTCTTTCCGAAATGTGGGGGATGGCGCGCGACCCCGAAGATGATGACGCGATCCAGAAGGCTCTCGAAAAGGCCGTCGATGTGATTCTGCGTTCACAGAACCCCGGAGGCGGGTGGCGCTACCAGCCGCAGGCGGACGGCGGCGAAGACACTTCTTGTACCCAGACCGTGTTCCACGCCTTGGCTTCAGCCCGTCAGGCGGGGATCTATGTTCCGAACGAGACGATCGCCAAGGTGGCCAAGTATTTGGAAAGTGCGCATGACCCGCAAACCGGCGGATTTGGCTACACTCCCCGAGGCGGTAAAGTGACCTCGGCCTGCACCGCGGGCGGCGCCTACATTGCCCAGCTCGTGGGACTGCGGGACACCGAAATGACGAACTCCGCCTTGCGTCATCTCAAGAGCCTGGCCCCCGGCATTATCACCGGCGGCGGGAGCTATTACTACTATACCCACTACTACGCGATCCAGGCGATGGTGCAGGCGGGCGACGATGAATACGCGAAGTGGTACCCGCTCATTCGCGACGCGCTCATCACCAGACAAAACGAAAAGGGTGCCTGGGACAAAGGGAGCGGTCACGGAGGGGGAGGCTATTCGACCCCCATGGCGATCATCATCCTTGCTACCCCGCATCGTTATATCCCAATCTATCAAAGGTGATGATAAGGCAATCGAAGCATCTGCAATTCCTTGCCATTTGCGCGGCAAGTGTTGCGCTTGCCTTCGCTCAGCTTTGCATCGCACAGGAGGAGGCAGCAGGTGCCGGCATCCCGGAGAAGGAGATTGCCGCGCTGCAGAATGAACTGATCGAAGCCGGCGAGGCTTCCTCATCGACCCGAAAGCGCCGAGCCTACAAGAATGTCGTCCGCGATGGGGAAGTCCTTTTCGAAAAATCACCGGCGGAGGCGAGTCGATTCCGCGTCCTGGAGATCATCTTTCAAAGCCAAAAGCGTCTGTTGGCCTTGGAAAATTCCGATCGCAACCGCGAGGCGCTTTTCGATACCGGTAGCAAGCTGGTCGAGGCGCCGGATGAGCTTGCCGATTTGCGCCTCGAGGCGGATTTGTTGCTGTCGGAGAGGGAACTGTCGGGCAGGAATGCGGATGTGAAGGAACGTGCCGAAGCGCTCGAGGGATTGATCGCGCGCTACCGCGGCACGCCGGGTGAGGCGAAGAGCCTGATGATGGCCGCGCAGATTGCTCCGAAGCTACAAGCGTTCGAATTGCAGAAGAGAATCTTGGACGCCCTGGGCGAACGGTTCGCAGGTGATCCGGGTGTGATTGAGTTTCGTCGGAAACACCTCGGCCTCGGGCGACTGGACGTGTTGTTTGCCGGAACCTTCACACGTGCGGACGGCGTTACTCTGCGTTTTCCAGATGATCTGATGGGGCGGCTTAGCGTCATGGTATTCTGGTCGCGTCAGACGCCGGGCTTCGAGGCATACCTCAAGCAAATCAAGGAGAAGGAGGATCAATTTCCGGACCGGTTCAAGGTTTTCAGTTTCAACGTTGACGAGCAGCCCGACGCGGGTGCGTCGACGCTGAAAGACCTGGACCTCAACTGGATAGTCATGCGGCTGCCTGGCGGCAAGAAGAGCCAGGCGTATCGGACCTACGCTGTACAGGAGCCCGTAGGTGTACTGGTCAACGCATACGGCCATGCTCTTCTCGAGCCGACCTTGCTGAAGGCGGCGGAACAGGCCAAGCTTGGAGTGCGCGGCCTACCGTCCGCGATGTCCACGTTGAATCGGCGCCTCGACGACGCACGCTATCTTTCGCAATTGCAGTCGCTGTTGGTTGGCGATTTTCTGATCACAGAGCCCGATGGTGACTTGGATGTCACCTTGCCCTCCGAGTTGAAGATGATCCCATCGGGCTCAGGCAAGGGAGCCGGCGCCAAACTGGTTCGGACAGCCGTGTCAGTCCCCGCCGAAACGTTGAGCGCCATCCAGGGGTGTTTCACTTCGGCACCCTTCCGCTACCGACTGACGACCGCCGAGGCGCTGGCGAACTACGAGAAGGCCGAGCAATTGTGCGGTGAGGCGATCAGGCAACACCCGGTCGCGCCGGATCTTTGGATCGTGCGCAACCGAAGAATTATCGCTCTTCTTGGCATGTGGAATCTTGCAGGCGAGCCCAAGCATCTTGAACAAGCGGCCCGAGAGGCGCGCGCTTCTCTGACCGCAAAGCTGCCCCCCGGGGCTGACATCGTCCCGCGTTTCTGTCTCGCCAAGGAAGCATTTCGGCAAGGGGACTCGCAGCCAGAGTCTGTCCTCGCGGACTTGATCGAGAAAACGGGCGGGGCCGATGCTCCCCCTTCGGCCCATGCCGCGGCCGCGATGCTGGCGTTGAACGCCAACGCGCGGGACTTGCACAATCATTACCGCGCCAAGCTGCTGGCGTCGCCGGACGGGGGCAATCCCATGCTGTGGTCCATGGTCTCGTTTTTGCGTGATCGAATCCATAACTACCGCCTGTTTAAGGGCAATTACATCGGCAAGGAACGCGGGGCGGTGCGTGGCTACATGATCAATCATGGCGCCCCTCCGATGACGGAACTCTTGCCGAGCATGACGCTCAAGACTCTGGATGGACGAACGCTGAATCTTCCGAAGGATACCAAGGGCAAACTGACGCTGTTGGTCTTTGTCGAGCCGTCTGCGGAAGCCAATGCGGAGTTTCCTCTCGACGCCGGGGGGGAAGACCAGAAGGTGTCGCATCACAGTTTCCTCCAATTCACGTGCGACCTGGCAGACAAGCATGTTAACAAAGACGTCACTGCGATCGCGGCCTTTTTATCCGAAGATACGGAACGCATTGATGCCTTTATGAAAGCAAGGGAGCTGACCTGCCAGGCCGCCATCGTTCCGGGCGGCCTCGCCAACCCGATGGTGCGCCGACTGGGCGTCCTTTCGGCGGATCGTATCCCGAACGTCTTCCTGCTCCGCCGGGACGGCTCCGTCGCGTGGCACGCATCGGGACTGCCCTACGAAGATGCCGAGGAATTCGTGGCCCTGCTCGCCACGAAAGTCCACATCGAGGACTGTGAAGTTGAGACAGCCTACGATGCTCTGAACAAGGATGATTTCAAGAAGGCGGCACGCATCTTTGGCGGCCCTTATCTTCCTTGGGAACCCGACCGCTTCGCCTGGCGGCCTCCGCGCTATCATGGAAAGGCGCTGGCCTACATGGGAATGAAGGACTGGAAGTCCGCGCTCGAGTCCATCGAGGTTGCGATCGAAGCCCATAACTTAAACTACGTAAGGGGGAGGAAGAGAGAGAAGGCCCCGAATTGGCGCAAGGACGCAGCCAAGGTTACGGTGGTAAATCCCGATGACGTTCTGGTCGAACTATGGTCCACCAAGGCGCAGATTTTGACCAAGCTCGGGCGCAACGACGAGGCTGCTCAAATACGCGAGCGCTATGCCAAACCGGCCACCCCATTTCCCCCGAGCGTCTACAAAGCATTCCACGAAAAGTTGATGGAGTGGAAAACGGGTAACGAGAACCAGATCGATACAACAAAGAAAGATTAGAATTATGAAGAAACCAAACCTCATCAGGAGTGTGTGGATCACGACGATCATGGCCCTATCGACATCCGTCCTTGCTGCGGGAAAATCAGCGCCGGTCAGCCTGAGCCCCGGAGGGAAGAAACTCGAGACACATTACAGCAAGATGCTGGCTGATCTCAAGGAAGAGATTGTATCCCTAGTGCCCAAGGGGGATGAGAAGGTTAAGGGCGACTTCACTAAGCAGCTCGATGAGATTCGCAATGTCCCGCCTATTACCAAGAACGTCAAGGACCACATCGCCCAGGTCGTGCGGGAAGTCACCCTGAAATGCGACCCGGGTAACCCTGCCTTTGTCGAAAAACAGAAGGAAATACTTCTGGCGGCCAGGGCTGTTCTTAAAAATGTTGACGTCTTCTTGGCCGATGACAAGCACTATGCGAACTTGGCGAAGTTCGCATTCTTATCTCATGCCACCCCGAATCGCCTGGCCGGGTTTGCGCAACAGGGCGAAGCGGAAAGAGCGCTGATCGATCAGCTCCTCAATGATGATAAACTCGTGGTGCAGGCCATGACGATGGGAGGTGCTAGCGGCGGAAATTACGGTCAGGCGATGCGAAACTACACTGCCATCCAGAAAGCCAGTAAACGTTCTCTCGAGGGGTTCTTTCAGGCATGGGCTCTGGCTGTCTCTCTTCAGTATACGGGCGATACTTATGTCTATCCCGATGTCCCTGCGGCCGAATCTTTGGTTAATTACTACCTGAATTACCTGAAGGCCTACGACGACGGTATCCTGGATCCCGCTTTTTCTGAATTGGGTGGGACAGGGTGGAACTATCGCTTTGTCTTTCCAGATTCCTACACGCTTGAAGATATCGACTGGATCAGAAAGGTGTTGCGCAACTACCGTCCCGATCACACGCGCTTGGAATACAGGTGGCGCTACTGCCGGATTGTTAGGAGCGATATTCCCTATACAAGCGGCGTCGATAGAAGCGGGATGCCGGCCGATCTGAGTAACATTCAAAAGTTTTTCCTCGAGGGAGGTATTTGTGGTCCCCGTGCCTTTGTCGGGCAAATTTCGGGATACGCTTTTGGGATACCTTCTCGTCGTGCACCCTCCCCGGGTCATGGTGCCATGGCGCACTGGACTCCGGACGGATGGACAACAGTCCTGGGTCCTCATTTTTATTTCTGCAAACACATCAATGGAATGCCCCCCATGGATTTCCTGTTGGAATCACAGGCTCAACAAGATCCAAGGGAATATAAACAGGCGCTGATGTGTGAGTGGTTGGGGAAAGCACTGGCCGAAGATGCCCCGCGCGATTATGGCTCAAGCGGTGGGTTCTGGAGATTGCTTGGCTTCTATAAACGACAGGCCATCGTCGAAGATCAGAAAATAGAAGACATTGGGCCCACGGGTGAAGAACTTGCGGAATCGAATGTAAGTAGCGAGAAGGAAGAGGTTGAGCAGATCGAGATCTCCGAGGAATTTAAAAAGATCACCGTGGCCGGGGATGGCACCATCACCATTCCCGTAGCGGCATGTAGATCACCGAAGAATGGTGAGAAGATAAAGTTCATGGAAAGCATCGATGGCGGAATGCAAGTGCACTACGGATTGGCAGGCCGCCGCCCGGAGTTGCTCAGTTACACCTTGGATATTCCCAAAGCCGGTAAATACGAATTTTCGGGGCACGTATGCTCGGTGACAATGAACCAAGAGTTCCTGCTTCGCATCAACCGGAGAACACTCGTAGATGTCAATATTCCCTACACCAAAGCTGACTGGATGGATACAAAACCTGTTGAGCTCGAATTGAAAGAGGGACGAAACCGGATCTCATTTACCCAGAAAGCCCCGAACAAGGGACTTAGCATTAAGGGATTCAAACTGAAACCCGTGAAGGAGACAGGCGGACGGTAAAAGGATCGAGATGATGGCAAGACGATTGGCAATGGCTTGTTTCCTGGTGGTTCTTCTGGGATTCTGGAGCTTGGGGATGGCCGGGGAACCGGCAGGGGAGACATCCAAAGTCATTTCCGGGAAAGAGATCGTCGCGCTGCAGAAGGAATTGATCGATGCCGGCGGGGCTTCCTCATCGACCCGAAAGCGCCGCGCCTACAAAAACGTCGTCCGCGATGGGGAAGGCCTTCTCGAAAAATCACCGGCGGAGGCGAGGCGATTCCGCGTTTTGGAGATCGTCTTTCAAAGCCAGAAGCGTTTGTTGGTCTTGGAGAATTCCGATCGCAACCGTGAGGCGCTTTTCGCTACTAGTAGCAAACTTGCCGAGGCGCCGGACGAGCTTGCCGATCTGCGCCTCGAGGCGGACATGTTGCTTGCGGAGCGAGATTTCTCGGCAAAGAATGCAGATGTGAAGGCGCGCACGCAGGCGCTCGCAGAGCTGATCGCCCGATACCGGTATACGCCGGGCGAGAAAAAGAGTCTCATGATGGCCTCGCTGGTTGCGCCCAAGCTGGAGGCTTTCGACTTGGAGAAACAAATCTTCCGCGCCATGGACGGGCGCTTTGCAGGGGACTACGACCTGATCGAGTGGCGTCGAAAAAACAATGGTTACTCCCACGAGCGCGTGCTGTTCACCGGCTCCTTCAAGCGTGCCGATAGGTCGTCGTTGATCTTTCCGATCGATGGCATCGGTCACACCTGCGTGTTGGTTTTCTGGTCAAAAAATACGCCGGAGATCGTCACGCGATTGGCGAAGATTAAAGACTTGCAAACCCGGTTTCCCGGTCAGATCGATGTCTTCAGTTTTAACGTGGACGAGCTTGCTGACGGCGGTGAGAAAATGCTGCGAGCGCTGGGCTTGGATTGGACGGCGATGCTCTTGCCCGGAGGAAAAAAGAGCCAAACCTATCGTGTCGTCGCGAAACAGGATCCGATGGTGGTAAGGGTCAATGCGCACGGACATGCCTTCTTGCCATCGACCCTCATCGATGAACTGCTGAAGGAGGTGTCGATGGAACAGAATCTTGATGACCCGCGCTACCTTGCCCACTTGCAGTCGCTACTCGTTGGCGAATTTCTCCTGCCCCTGGACATGCCTCGACCCGTGGCGGGATCGGTTCCGGAGAACGTGCGGGGGGCAATCCAAGACTGCTTTGTCGATGCCCCGCTTCGCTACCGGTTGACGCGTTCGCAGGCGCTGGCGAACTACCAGAAGGTGGAGCAGCTCAGCCGTGATGCCATCGAGCAGCACGCGAAGGCGCCGGATCTTTGGCACCTACGCAATTGCCGGATCATCGCGCTGCTCGGCATGTGGAAGCTCGCTTTCGAACCACAGCATCTGGCGGACGCAGTCGCCGAGTCACGCATCGCCCTGGCTACGACGACACCGGATGGAGCGAATGTTATTCCGCAATTTTGCCTCGCCACAGAAGCGCTTCGTCGTGGTGAACTCGCCCCGCACCTGGTGCTGTCGGAGTTGATCAATGACGATGCTCCCGCTTCGGCTTATGCGGCTGCTGCCGTCCTCGCGATGAATTTTAACGCAATTGATCTGCACGCCAAATTCCGGGAGAAACTACTCGAATTCCCCAATGATGATCCAGCGCTCTGGCCCGTCGTTTCTTTCCTCAAGGATCAGAACCATCGTTTCCGGATGTTCAAGTATAACTACTACATGCCGGCGAGCTTGGCGCGCAGGATCGTGCGAGCCGACCTGCGAAGCAACGCGGCGGATCTCGATGCTCCTGCTGACATAAGCGGTCCTGTCCAGGCTGAGTTCATGACGCTCGCCGGGGAGAAGCTGAGTCTGCCGCAGGCGACCGATGGCAAGCTGACGCTGTTGATGTTTGTCGAGCCGCCCGCCGACGGGGAGTTTCCGACTTTGATCAATGGGGCCGTCACCGAGGACTCTCAGGGTAGAAAGGTAGAGACCTTGGGAGTGATGCAACAGGCGTTCGGGTTTGCCGGGCAGCATGTCCACAAAGAGATCAAAGTCATCGCGGCCTTTCTGAGCGACGATACAGATCGCATCAACGCCCTGATGCAGAAGGACGCCTGGCCGTGTCAGGCAGTCACGGTTCCCGGCGGGCTCAACCACCCACTGGTGCGGCGTCTCGGCGTCCTTTCTGCGGATCGCGTGCCCAATATTGTCCTCCTCCGTCCCGATGGAACGATCGTCTGGAAGCTGTCGGGGCTGGTGCACCCGCAAGTGAGGAGCGAGGGTGTTGGGGAAACTCTCGGTGTCATTAGCCGCGCGCTCAAAACTCAGATTAATCGCTACGAAGTCGAACGTTCGATTGTCGCGCTGGAGCAGGGGGGGGACAACGAGGCCGCCCGGCTGTTCTCGGGCCCGTTCCCCCCCCCTGAGAAACCCAATCCCGACGGATGGACCTCGCCCCGTTTTCACGGGCGCGCGCTAGCGCGTATCCAGTTGAAGCGTTGGGAGCCCGCACTGGCGGATCTTGATGCCGCAATCGAGGCGCACGAATCGGTATTCAATCGCAAGAATCCATGCGTGTGTCATCGGGTGGCAGGCTTGCTTCTCACCAAAGCAACAGTTCTCGATCAATTGGGACGGTCGAAAGAGGCGGAGGAGGCGCGGAAACGTGCGGGCACGGCCAAGTTCACCCATCCCGCAACGCGCTACGGATCACTCCACGATCGAATCGAGGCGACAAAAGCGAATGAGAAAAAGTAATACCATGACGGCTTTGAAAACTCACATATTTTTGGCAGTATTCCTTCTTACAGGAATTTTTGTTGGTGTCGCAAAATCACAAGATACTGCCGGCGAGATCTCCGAAAGAGAGATCGTTTCGCTGCAAAAGGAACTGGCCGAGGCGGGCGAGGTGTCTTCAAAGACGAGGATGCGTCGCGCCTACAAAGGCGTTTTCCGCGATGGCGAAAAGCTCTTGAAGTCATCCCCGGCGGCACCCAACCGCTACCGCGTTTTGGACATCGTCTTCCAGAGCCAGAAGCGTCTCCTCGCCCAGGAAAACTCCGACGAGAATCGCGATGCCCTCCTCGAAACCTGCACCAAGCTGGCCGGCGCGCCCGACGAGGTGGCGGATCTGCGCCTCGAGGCGGATTTACTGCTCATGGAGAGGGAACAGTCGATCAAAAACGCGGATGTGAAGGAGCGTGCCGTAGCGCTCAAGAAACTGATCGCACGTTATCGCGACACGCTGGGTGAGGCGAAGAGTCTGATGTTTGCCTCGCAGATCGCCCCGAAGCTCGAGGCCTTCGATTTGGAAATGCAGATCCTGCGCACCATGCAGGAGCGTTTTTCCGACCATCATGGCGTCATCGAGTTCCGCCGCAAAAGTCTCGCCGCTGGCCGTATCGAGGCGCTTTTTCGCGGCATCTTTACCTGCGCGGACGGAACCTCGTTGAGCTTCCCCGCTGATCGTCTGGGACATCCTTGCTTGATGGTGTTCTGGACGAAAAAGACGGAGGGTTTCGAGGTCGCCCTGAAACAGATCAACGAGTATGAGGAACTCCATCCGGGCCGCTTTGATTTCTACAGCTTCAATCTCGATGAGTTGCCGGACGCAGGAGAATCGACGCTGCGCGAGCTCGGATTTAAATGGACGGCGCTCCAACTTCCCGGTGGAAAGAACAGTCAGACCTTCCGCACCTATGGCCGACGGGAGCCGGTCAGCATCCTGGTCAATGCTTACGGATACACCTTGCTGTCGCCAACCGAGAACTATGGCCACGGCCAAGGGGGGAAGGTGAATCCCTACAAGTTCGACGATGTCAGGATCACCAGCGAGCGTTACCTGGCGCAGTTGCAGTCGTTATTCATTGGCGACTTTCTGGTGGCCAATTCAGAAATTCCAAAAACCGGCGGGTTGTCCGACCCGCTACGCGCGATCCAGGATTGCTTTGTCAAAGCTCCGCTCCGCTATCGGCTCACGCGCGAGGAGGCGTTGGTAAACTACGGGGAGGCATTAAAACTCTGCGCGGATGTGATTACAAAACATCCGCGGGATCTCGGTCTGTGGCGGGTCCGCAACCGCCGGATCATCGCCTTGTTGGGAATGTGGAAGATGGCTGCTGATCCTAAATATTTCGAACTGGCGGCAAAGGAAGCGCGCGCCTTGTTGGCGACGTCCCTGTCAGACGGTGCCGATATTGTTGCGCGATTTTGTCTGGCGAAAGAGGCGCTTCGTCAAAGCGGTGCTGAAGCCAAGTCGATCTTATCAGGACTAGTCGACGAGAGAGGAGGGAGCGCAATTGCCGTTGCCGCCGCAGCCGTTCTCGCCCTTGATGCCAATTCGCCGGAACTTCACAAACACTACCGCGAGGTTCTCCTTAAGAATGGCACCGGTGATCCAACGGTGTGGGAAGTGGCGGCGTTTTTGCGCGATCGCTACCACAGGTTGGATCTTCTGAAGGTCAAACTCTCGCGCCCCGAGCGCCGTGTCAGGGCTCGTTACGGGTATATCGTCTCGCCCCGCGAACATGCCGTCAACCACGGACTGGATCCGATGACCGAGCGCCTGCCTGAGATCGAGTTAAAGACGCTTGATGGTGGCGCGTTGAAGCTGCCGCGAGAGACGCAGGATAAATTGACCTTGCTGATGTTCGTCGAGCCTCCGGCTGATCCAGAGGCGGATTTTCCTGTTCCCTTGGATAAGAATGGGAAACCCCAGAAGAATGATCCCCTGAGAAGTGTCATGGCCTATGCCTTTGAATTCGCTGATCGGCACGTGCACAAAGAAGTTGAGGTGATCGCGGCGTTTCTCTGCGACGATGCCGAGCGGTTGAAGGTGTTGATGGCGAAAAACGAGTGGCCATGCCGGGCTGCGATGGTGCCGGGAGGTTTGAAAAATCCGATGGTCCGTCAGCTGGGGGTCCTTTCCTCCGATCGTATTCCCAACGTCTTCTTGTTGCGCCGTGATGGCACGGTCGCCTGGCACACCTCAGGGTTCACTTACAAATCCGACTTTGGTTACCCGTTTGCGATCAGGCTCGCGATGGGGGTTCACATCGAAGTGTGCGACACCGAGCTTGCCTACCGGGCGTTGGCAAATGCTGAATTTGCGAAAGCCAAAAAGATTTTCTCCGGCCCGTTCCTCCCTGGGAATGATGAACGCTACCGCTGGCGTGCCCCGCGTTTTCACGGACGGGCAATGGCGAACATGGGGTTAAATGATTGGAATTCCGCGCTGATTGACATCGATACGGCGATCGAGGCGCACAAAAAAGAGTTCGATCGCAAGGAAGATGAGCCGGGTGCGAGTCTGGTCGAGATGCGAACACTCAGAGCCCTCATCCTGGGGAAACTCGGTCGGGCCGAAGAGGCCAAAGCGGGTCAGGAACTGGCCGCCATCAATCCTACTCCTTATCCGTCATCCATCTACCAAATGTTCCACGACAAATTGAAAGAATTGAGACGTAAGTAGCCAATAATAATTAGCAACAAGAAAGCAATTGAGATTATGAAAGAACGAACAAAGATCAACGTGTTGAGATGGGCCATCGCAGCCCTGGTCGGCCTGTCCCAGGTTTCCATGGCCGCTAAAGCGCCCGAGCCTCTGACCCCGGAGGGCGAAGAGCTTCTGGCCACCTATTCGGCCACACTCGACTCGCTCAAGAAAGAGATCGCGGCAGCCCTTCCCAAAATGGATGAAGCCACGAGCAAGGCCTACTTCGCCGCCCACGGCGAGATTGCCAAACTACCGAAATTGCCGAACCCCAATGGCCTGAAAATGGCACCGGTGTCCTTCTGTGCCGGGAACCCGGCCTATGCTGAAACGCAAGCCAAGGCCTTGCTCGCCGCAAGGAAGGTGCTGAAAGAGGTGGGGCCATTCTTGGGAGGTGAGGAGATGCACGCTAAGCTCGCCAAGTGCGCTCTTCTGACAGCCGGTGCTCGTGAGATGGCTGCCTTTGCCAGCCTGGGCGACGAGGAGAAGTCTTATGTCGATGCGCTTCTCAACGACGACCAGTTGATCGTCGAGGTCATGGAGCTGGGCGGCGCCTACGAGAACAAATACGGTCAGGCGATCTGCAACTTCAAGGCCATCCAGAAGGCCAGTAAGAATGCTACGGAGAAGGACTTCTTTCGCCTCTGGGCACTGGCCAGTTCGCTGGAGCACCCTGATGGAAACCATGTGCCTGAAGGAAAGACGGCCCCGGAAGCCATCGTGGCGTTTTACCTGAACTATGAAAAAGCCTGCCTCAATGGTGAACTCGATCCTGCCTTTCCCACCCTAACCGCTTGGAACTGCCGCTTTATTTTTCCGTTTCGCCCCCTTGAATCGATGATTTGGATGAGGAAGATGGTGCGCAATTTCCGGCCCGATCATATGGGCTTGGATTACAAGTGGCGCTACTGCCGCATCACCAAGACCGATGTTCCCTACACGTCGAATGTTCAGAGGCCAGTCCGTCCTGATCTGAATCTCTTGAGCATGCAGGATTACTTCCTCGAGGGGGGAATCTGTGGCCCACGGGCCTTTACCGGCAGGGCCGCGACCCACGCTTTTGGCATTCCCTCTCGTCCCGCTCCGCAAACCGGGCATGCCGCGATCAGTCATTGGACGCCAGGTGGATGGGTGACTGTTTTTGGCGCGCATTGGACCTTCAATCATTTTCGGGGGCAGTGTGGTCTCGACTTCGAATTGGAATCCCGGGCGCGCAGCGTGCCGGAGGAGTATGCCCAGGTGCACCGTGCGAATTGGCTGGGTGATGCCTTCGGTGAACCAATCGTCGCTCGCATGCAGTTCGGTGTCGGGGGAGGGCTCTGGAAATCATTAGCCCACTACAAGAAGCTGGCCATCGTCGAGGACGCTGAACTGATAGAGCTCGAGTCCGTCGGCGCCGAGTTTGCTGAATCAAATGAAGCTGCGATCTCCCCCAATTCGGATTGGGAGGAAGACGACGGCACCCCTGAAGAGGAGGCGAACAAGTTTCCACAGGTGGAACTGACGGCCGCGGACACGACCATCACCACGGATGAGAACGGCGTCATCACCATTCCCGTTGCCGCCTGCTCCAAGCCGGAGAGCACCGAGAAAATTCGCTTCATGAAAAGTTATGATGATCAGTTTGTCCAAATGCATTATAACCTCGCCGGGATTCGCCCCGAACTCCGATCCTATACGGTCAATGTTCTCGAGGCTGGGAAATACAATTTCACCGCTAGTGTGTGCACCGTCACTGTGGATAGGTCCTTCACGATCCGAGCCAACAGACGCAATATGCACGAAGTTAAAGCGCCGTTAACCCTCGGTGATTGGATGGAAACCGAGCCAGTAGCCATGGAGTTCAAGGCTGGAAGAAACAAGCTACAACTCACTCTGAGAGCTCCCAACAAAGGGATCAGTATTAAGTGCTTCACGCTCACCCCGATCAAGTAAAACGGATGAAATTGATCACTGCCGCAGTATGGATGCTACTGACCTTGACTCCCGCCATCACTATGGCGGGTGGCAAGCACCTGTTCATCCTCTCAGGCCAGTCGAACATGGCCGGAATGAAGCCGGAAGTGTCATTCACACCCGCCGTCACCAAGGCGTTTGGTAAAGAAAATATCATCGTCGCTAAAAGCGCCTATAGCGGGGCGTCGATCCGAAGCTGGGCGAAGTCGAACCACGAATTTCCTCCTCCAACGAGAGGCCGTGTGCCCAAGGTGAGGGGTCATTTTCACGAGACGATGATCACCGTGGTGAAGGCCGCCATTAAGGACCAGTCGCTGAAAACCGTCACTTTCGTTTGGATGCAGGGTGAGTCGGACCTGAACAACACGGCCTACGACGCCTACCTGAAGGAGCTGCTCGAACAGTTGCAAACCGATCTGGCCTTCAAGAAGATCAACCTTGTCATCGGACGGATCAGCGACGCCGGACTTGATGTTCAGAAGAGACTGAAGGGGCGTTTGACCATCCGCCGGATTCAGCAAGAGTTCGCCGAGGCCCATCCACGAGGAGCTTGGGTCGATACCGATGATTTGAATGATCGAAAGGTGGAGGACACGGTGGTCAACGATCTTCACTACACGAGGGAAGGGTATTTGACTCTGGGCGCCCGGTTTGCAGACAAGGCGATCGCTTTGATCAAGAGCCCGGTCAAGGAGGGGGAGTGATCCTTCGATTCCCTATGGATAGGGAACCCTCGGCTGGCGAGGTGCTCTTTAGCGAGTGAGCTATTCACCCTGCAATCAGGGATGACCGAGGGCCATCCTTTTTCGGCGGTATCTTCCTAAGATCCCGCATAAACCTCCAGATTGTAATGATAGGGGCGTTCGAGATTGATCATCAGAGCAACACGCCTCTGTTTGGTTATTGAGGTGATTGCGGCTAACGATTTTCTTAATCCCTTGCCGCCCCCTGAAGTTCCTTCTCATAAAATGTTCCGAGGAGGGTTTTCCAGGGAGGGCGCGGTTGAGGTCTCGCTGGAAGGGGGCTGGTTAGAGGAAGGATTTCAGCTGACAATGGGAGAACTCCTCTTCGCCAACGTGTCCCGTTTAGAAGAGCCATGTCTTCGGATTTAGGTTTGTCTCTTCAAGGCAAAGTAATTATCCTAGAATTAAATGCAAATGAGCGAGCGTCCTTCTACAAGACAAATGATGATTTCATTGATTGTCTTACTTGGGGCATCTTCCATCGCTCTGGCCGAGACCGTTGCACGAAAGTGGAATGAAGAGAACCTTGCCGCAATCCGGCTCGACTTCCCCGCACCCACCGTTCACGCCCGTAATCTCTTCCATCTCTCCGCTGCGATGTGGGACGCCTGGGCTGCTTATGACCCCGCCACCATCGGCTATCTTCATAATGAACCTGCCCTCGTTCCGGACGGATCCACCCTTGCAGAAGCTCGTGAGCAAGCGATCAGCTTCGCTGCCTGCCGCATCTTGAAACATCGCTATGCTCTTTCAGTAAATGCCACCACTACCCTGCCTGCTCTCAATGACCTCATGACAGCACTGGGATATGACGGCGCCGAAACCTCCACAGTCGGCGAATCACCTGCTGCCGTCGGAAACCGGATTGCGGCCGCCATCATCAACTACGGAGCAGGAGACGGGGCTAACGAGAGCACGGCTCCCGGTTACACCGACGACACCGGATATTCCTCGGTAAACTCACCTCTGATTCTCAGCACCAACGACACAGCATCACGATACCCGAACGGGTGGTCGAATCTCAACCGATGGCAACCCCTGGCCTTCAACGTGGCTTTAACCCAAAACGGACAGATTGCCGCAAAAGTCCAAAAATTCGTCAGCCCCCAGTGGGGAAGGGTGAAAGGCTTTGGCCTTTATTCCTTCGACCAGACCACCGAGGGCCTCTTCTTCGATCCCGGCGCCCCCCCCAAACTCGACGGAACGGGAGATCTCGCATATAAGAACAACGCCGTCGAGGTTCTGGAATACTCAGCACTCCTCGACCCAGCCGATCCCGCAGCGATCAATCTCTCCCCCTCAGCCCGGGGAAACAATCCGCTCGGTACCAATGACGGAATCGGTCATCCCATCAATCCAGTCACGGGAGTTTCCTATCCTGACAATATTGTCCGACATGCCGACTTTGGCCGCTGCGCCGCAGAGTATTGGGCCGATGGTCCGGAGTCGGAAACCCCGCCGGGACACTGGAATCTCGTCGCTAATGACGTCACCGATGCCATTCTGGCAGACCCCTCACTAGCGCTCCGAATTTCCAACACCGGCCCCGTAGTAGAGACTCTGGAATGGGAGTTGAAACTTTACCTCGCCCTAAACGCCGCCCTTCACAACACCGCCGTTGCGGTTTGGGGAGTGAAGGAGCACTATGACTACGTCCGCCCCATTTCCGCGATCCGATTCCTCGGACGACGCGGTGACCTGCCCCTCGTCCCCGGGCTGGTGGAGCAGGTGACCTCCGCGACTGCTAATACCTACCACAGCCACCTCTCCTTCGACCTCGGTGAAATCGCCGTCTACACATGGCCAGGCGAACCGGATGACCCGGAAACCGAAGCAGGCGGTCGCGCATGGATTCTGGCCGAGGCATGGCTACCCTACCAAAGAGACGCCTTTGTGACCCCGGCCTTCGCTGGATACGTTTCTGGCCACTCGGCCTTCAGTCGGGCTGCTGCCGAAGTCATGACCCTGATCACCGGCACTCCGTATTTTCCCGGAGGGGTTTTTTCCCACACCATTCCGGCGGGTGGACTTCGATTCGAAGCAGGTCCGACCGACGACGTCTCCCTGCAATGGGCCACCTATTACGATGCGGCCGACGAAGCAGGAGAATCACGACTCTACGGCGGGATTCATGTCTCTCCTGATGATGGACCGGGCCGGATCATGGGCTCCGCAATCGGACAAAGCGCCTTCGCTCACGCCGAAAAGTTCTGGGACGGTTCCATTATTAAAAATACTCCCATCACCCTCGCCTCAAATGGCGAAGTGATTTGCCAAACCGTCCCTGGATATCACTACACTCTGGAAAGCGGTATCGACCTGGGCTCTTTCCCTGTGATCGAAGCCACTCCCGGTATCGCTACAGGCCATCTCGAGACCTTGGCCGTCCCCATCACCGATCCCAGTCGATTTTTCCGGATGAGAATCATCGCTCCGCAGCGGTAACCTCAAAAGTCCTAGCAGTCTATCTCTCTTCGGCCTCTGCATTCTTTGCTTCCTGATTGCCTTCTGCTAAGCTAGCTCGGAAGAGCATCTGGCTCTTTCTACCACCGCAAAGCGCTAGAATTGAGAAATTTAAAGTAGACATTTGACTCTTCTGTTTTGCGGAGGGGCCTTGAGCAAAGCCTTTCCCAGATTACGACGAAACGAGGGTTGGCAGAATGAGGCGATTGTTGGAAAGCCTTTGTTAACGTGACTGGCATTCCTACGCAGCGGTTGAGGCTGATAAACCTAAGTCCCCCAGAGTGAGGGGCCGGTTGCCAGGCTCTTCGGCATGAGCGCCAAGACGATCAAACGCTACGATCATTATTTTCCCTGCTTGCCGGAAGGAAAACTGGTGTCCCACGACATCTATGATATTCAGGCGAATATCAGTTACGTGACTATCGGGCGAGCGCTGAAACGAGCTCTCCTGCCCGCTCTTTAAAAGTCGAAAGTGGTGTTGCCGCCGACAGCCACAGAAAAGAGCCAGCGCCTCGCGGCACCGGCTCTTTAAAAGTCTTGGTATTCGACTTGTCCTGACTCCTGCTACTAGCGGTTGCGGCGAAGGAACATTGCTCCGAGTCCGCCCACGAGGAGTATCGCAGAAGAAGGTTCAGGAATGGCGTCGAGTTGGAATCCGTTGATCCCCCAGATTTGAGAGTGCACAGCTCCTCCGGAATACGGAGCGAAACGAAGGACATCGGCGCCGGTTGCGGTGAAATCGAAGGAGTAAACAGACGGAAGACTGAATGCGTCCGGTCCAGATTCCCGAAGGGCACCCGAATCTGGGTTACCGCCTGTGCTACTGTCGGTCATTACTCCGTCAGCCAACTTACCCCAGTCCGCTCCGCCGTTTGGGGAGCCCCAGGCTGCGAATGTACCGTGCACGTTTTCTGTGTCGTGGTGAAGAGATTTCCAGTTATAAACCTGACCTGGAGTAAGCCCGGTAAAACTGAGAGTCATGTAGGAAGGCGTTCCTGTGGTTCCATCCCAGTTTCCGTTACCCCCGTTCCCTGTACGGGTATCCGTTCCGAGAAAGTCGGTGACTAGGTTGAGGTCGCCGCTAGCGTTGTCCCATTGATTGTCGTTACCCGCACCGCGATCGATCATCTGCTGGACGCGGTTGTCTACGGTATTTGGCCACGCTGGGGTGACAGAAATGCCGCCAAAGGTTTGGGTGGTAAAATCAGCAGCTACCTCGTGGCCAGCGTCATAGCTGCTCCAGCCTTCCTGTGGATGAGGACCACCATCCTGGCTAGTGGAGTTAAAATCGACTCGGAGCGCGATGACTCCAAAACTGGTGGCGGTAGCAAGAGACGATACGAGACCGCCAAGAATAAGTTTTTTCATGATGTGGTAGTTGATAGGGTTCTTTTATAGACGCAAATACTGCGTTGCCGCAGCCTTTCTGTATTGCAGATCTGGCATCTAAATCAAATTCAGCGATCGACTGCAAGTGCAAAATGCAACTTCGAGGACTAAGTGGACCCTTCTAACCGAGGGCGCTCTCCAGCGCCCTAAGCCCGCTGATGGAAACTACGTGCCAGAAAGAAAAACCGCACCAGAAGCCATCACAGAATATTTCTTAAGCTATTAAAAATCCTACCTAGGCGGTGGGCTCGACCCAGCAATGAACACACTCACTTCCTAAGATTGGCGCTTTCTTTTTGCTTTCAGGCCACCTGAATCAGTGATTTGGATCAGGAATATGATCCGCAATTACCCCAATCATATGAAGTTGGGTTATAATTGGCGCTGCCGCCGCATCACCAATTGCAATGTTCCTCATCCGGCTAATGCAGGCGAGGTGGCTGGTCCAGCCAGGTAGAGCATCGTCCACATAAAACTCGTTAACTGATTAATTTTGAGTAATCTAGAAAGTTTATTATTATTGGTATACCTTGGGGAGTTTGGGCGTCACTCCGAGTTTCTCGTAGTTGAAACCACTGGCGAGCGGTGAGTAGGACGCGACGTAATCGACGCTACGAGCCTTGGTGATTTTTGATTCCAATCCCATACCCCAGTATGCGGCATTGATGACAAGTCTGCGGAGCCCGGCGCTTTGGAGGTCTCTGGCACTTCCCATGGTGGAGTTAAAAACACGGGCTTTTTGTCCTTTGGTTGTTGTCCAGTTTTTGAACCAAGCGACGGGGAGCGGGACCTTTTTGGTGTTCGGTTTGTCGTTCGGGCTCCGGCCCATGAGGGGTTGTCCCCACACCAAGGCGGTGCAGTCTTTCGGCAGCCCGGTTCCTTCTTTGTAAGTTCGGTAGACGTCAGATGGTCCCCAAATGTCGCTCACACCCCGGGCAATGGGGTGGTCTTTGAGTTCTTCAACAATGTTGCCACGAGTGGAATCAGCATGCCATCGGCCGTGGTGGCCCATGAAGGCTCCCCCGATGAGATCCCGGCCAAAGTTGACGTCCTTTCCGTCGATCTTGTAGGGAAGGTTTCCGCGGAAGCCATGGTTTGCGGTGCGCAGGGCTATTGAGGGCTTTCCTGAGTCTAGGTGGCTGACGATGAGGTCGAGCTGTTCTTTTGGCAATGTCAGAAGCCGGTGAAAGAAGATGACGAGATCGGCAGATGCGAGGTGCTCCAGGCCGGGGATGTTATGAATCTTGAAATCTGCCTCTTTTCCTTTTTGAGGATAGACCGGCATGGTGGGATCGACTTCTCCCTTATCATTGACTCCGAAAAGGACGGTGCAATCAAAGCCGTGATGTTTACTGAGAATTCCGGCCATCATGGGCATGGCTTGCTCACTGCGGTATTCTTGATCGGCCGCAATTAAGACAATGTGTTTGCCCTTTCCTGGTCCGTCCGCACCGGGGTAAGTGAGCCATTTTGGGCTTTCTGGAACGGGATGGGCGAGTGATTGCAGGCAACCGAGGCTGAGTAAGAGGAGGCCTTTAAGGCTGAGTTTTTTTTTGGAGAACATTTGGAGTAACCTGTAAGTGGTGTGGGAAAGATGGTTATTTGAGGAGAAGCAATTTCGGTGTTTGGTCGGCGGACTCGATGGCTTGAATCGTTTCTTCGAGAATCTTCGCTTTTTGAAGGCTCAGTTTCTTGGGGAAGTTTTTCTCTCCTGCGGCAAAGAAAGCCACTGTTTTCTTGAGGGCGGGAATCGACGACTTGGCATGGGTTCCATACTTCAGGAGAAGTTCGGTGATGCGCGGCGTTCTCTTTTCACTGGCCCAGGGGTTTTGCGTGCGGATGTAGTCAGCACAGGCTTCGATTCCTTCTTCGATGCGATGATTGGCCAATATTTGCAGGCCCTCCATACGAATCTCGTCTGCAAACATGATACCGCTGGGGGAAGGGTTTTCGACAGCCTCCAGAATGGCGGGAAGTAGAGGTTTGATTTCATCTTGCGAGAGATTTCGGAAGACTGATCCAAGACTGCCCCGCGCACGACCGTCTTCGTTTTTTAATCCAGCACGGACGGCTTTGAAGAGAACCTTGCGATCGACTCCATCCAAGGAACGGCTGAGCATGCCGCCGCGATTGTTGAAGAGGGCGAAAGAGAAATACCGTTGCTGCATTCCACGGGGGTCATTTTTGAGATCAGCCTGTGTCATGAGTTCGAGGAGTGTTGCTGCCGTTTCCATCGCGGGTTTACCGATGGCTGCGAGAGCTTCGGCAGATTTGATTCTGAGCCAGAGGTCTTGCGTGGCGAGGTTTTCCTTCAAGGCGTCGACCGCTGGTGCTCCACGTCCCCGGAGGGCTGTTAAAGCCTGACTGGCGCCGTAGCGTGATTCGAGATCAGATGCTTTGAGAAGCTTGATGAGAGGTTCAATTTGAATGTCTTTCCGTCGAGCGAAAGCCATGGCAGCCCGCTCGCGAACGACGGGTGACCAACTGGTGAGGCATTCCAGGAGGGTGTCTCCATTCATGGAATCATAGGCGCTGGTGCGGTCCTTGTTGTTCCATCCTCGTCCGTCGAGGATGATGCGTTTCGCGGTTTTGGCATCGAGCTGGGGGACGATGGAAGGACGCTTGCCGGTGAGGAATATTTTCTTCAACGGCATGGCGTAGGCGAGGAGGTAGGCCCCGGTGCAATCCCAGTTTGCGTAGCTGTCCTTCTTTGTTTGAGGCGGTCCGAGGTGAGCGAAGGTGCCATCCCACTCTCGGGCCAGATCAAAGTACCACGCGCCGAATTCTTCCATCCATGCGCCGGTGGCGTGGGGGCCAGATTGAGCGACGGCAGGTAATGACCAAAGGATGTTGAAGAAGTTTCCGGTATGGCCGGTGTCGCGTTCAGGCCCATGAGAAGCGAGGCTCATCTTTGAGAAAAATTCCGCCGGTTTGGGTTCGTTGAGCAGGTTAAAGAGAACGGCGGTCATGCCAGACTTTCCATTGTCTTCGTGAGTCTCGATCCAGGGGTGATGGTCGCCGTAGGGGAGCGCTCCCTTGTCGGTGTAGAACCGGAGGAGGCGGGTGCTTTGGTCAATGGCACGGGTGAGAGCAGGATCATCGACGCCAGCTGCCCGGGCCATTACGAGTGAAATCGTGAGGGGGATTCCGGGAGCATTCATCATGCCATATCCCGCGAGTCGTCCGTCGGGATTTGAAAAACGGTGGCCCCAGGAGCCGACGCTGCTTTGGCCGTTTGCCGCTTCGAGAGAGAGTCGCCGAAGACCGTCGATGAACGATTGATCACCGGTGGCCATGGCGTATTCGGCGAGGAGGATGATGGCGTAACCGTAATACCAGGTTTGCATGCTGTCATTGGAGAAGTCAGAGGCCCATTTGACTTCCTTTCGCACGATGGAATGATATTTTTTATCGCCACTCGAAAGAAGGGCGAGGGCATTGAGCGAGCGGGTGATGGGATTCTCGCGATAGTTCTTTGCCACGATGCGTTGCGCGAGAATCTGGCAGCCTTGTTCAAAGATGCGTTGGGATTTTTGACAGTCGTAAGGAGCTGTTGCGCTATAGTTTCCGAGAACGGGGAGAGTTAAGGTGACGGTCTCTTTGTTACCGCTACGCCAGCGGATGAGGGAGAGCCTGCCGTCCGATGCTTCGGAAGATGTGAGAGCTTTGCCCATCTCAGTACGAGGATCATACGAGAAGGGTTTTCCACTCACTCCGAGAAGCACATCTCCGATAGCTAGGATGTCTTCAGCGGGTGAGCCCTTGGCGACCCCGGTGATGAAGATTTGTCGGGCGTCGCTCGTCACCATTTTGTCGCTGAAGATCCAACCTCGTGCGCCTGTCGCTCCGAGGTTCCAGTCGTGCTTGGCACCTTCCGGGATGCGGTCGCCCTTGGTGAAGTCGGGCAAGGTCATCTTGCCCGTGGGGCCAGCTCCAGTTGCTGGAAGAAAAAGGAGCGCAGCGAGTGCCAGAAAGAGAGGTTGTGAAAGATTCATAATCGTTGATGATTAAAGGTTCTATTGATCTTCCCTTTTTTGAGGTATAACATGGTAGAGGTCTTCGCCATAGTGTGGTTTGAGAGGCCAAGTGTCGCTACGGAAAGGAAAGGCGGGGAGTTCCTTGCCATTCATCAAGGTCCCAAGTGGGAGATTTGACCAAGCGTAGCGTACGGCGACCGGGTCAGTGACCGCGTCGCACCAGACTTCTACTTCGGGAGTTTTCCCCCGTCCGCCTGCCACGCGGGCCAAGGCGTGATGGAAGACTTGATCCGAGCCTGCGAGGTAGAACCCCCGAGCGTCCGTCTGGTCGAATCGAAGGCCCTCAGATCCAGTTTTTTCAAAGTGGATGACGATCTTATTCTCTTTCTTCTCCATCGTTTTGTAGATGGGGCCATGCCATTGCAAAGGTTGCTGGGGGCGGGTGGCATCAGTGATGCCATGAACGGTTGAGAGTGCCCAGCGAGCCGAGCGATCACCGACGGGATACTTGCGGCCGGGATGAATGTTGGAGTCGCTGTTGGCATCAAAGCTAACAATGAGCCCGGTGTTGGGGGTGTCGCGCCATGTGAGGTGTTGCTGTTCCCGAATCACGTTGGTGTGATGATTCATGTCGTAGGTCATGGACCGGCGAGTACTCCATCCGGCAATCTGGATGATACCGAAGGGGAGGTCCTTGTCCTGGAAAATTTTTCGCCAGTCGGAAATGACAGCGGGGAAGGTTTCGCGGAAGGGGATCCAGGTGTTTCCAAAGGCGTTGTTTTCGCCTTGGTAGAAGAGTATGCCGCGAACCGAGAGTCCGGAGAGAGGCATGATCATGGCATTGAGAGCTCCTGAAGGAATGCGTCCTTGGTCAGGGTTTTGATAGCTCTTGGGGTTTGGTTTTCCACCGGGAGATTTTTCTCCCTTTGCTTTGGCTACTTTTGCAAGGGCTTCCCATTTCTCGAGATCGGAGGTGAGACGTTTGGCCGCTCCTTCCTCGCGTCCCGCATCGATCCAAGTTTGGCACTTTGCTTCGTATTCTTCGAGGTAAGGTTTGACCGTTGGGAGTGTCTCGAGCGTTTCGCGGGTGACCCAGTGTTGGGCCATGGTGCCTCCCCAAGCTGCATTGACCAATCCGATGGGGACATCAAGTCGACGATGGAGTCTCTGTCCAAAGAAGTAGGCGACACCGGAACAATCACCAATCGTTTCGGGAGAACAGGTTTGCCAGGTGCCAGCTCCGTTTTCGGCGGGAAAGTCTTCCCGGGGTTCAGGGAGACCTTCGGGTTCGATTCGG
>Ga0115001_10000020_pt1 | contig 86411 bp, 85 predicted proteins | sample ArcticOcean_MG_C_12_FD_89869 | JGI IMG/M metagenome (GOLD analysis project Ga0115001, IMG submission 89869) | Marine microbial communities from western Arctic Ocean - ArcticOcean_MG_CB8_130 | ecosystem: Environmental > Aquatic > Marine > Oceanic | place: Arctic Ocean: Canada Basin | collected... | reverse complement strand
GCAGAAGCAGTACAAGTACCTCCAAAAAGTGGTGTTGGTATACATTTTATGAAGTTTTGTGGTAAACATGATATGCAAAAGGCAGTAGATCAAGCACAACATCATTCAGAATGGTTAAGTTCCGTATATGGTTAGGTTATAAATAGTTTTAACGGTATTAAGATGATAAATACTGTTAGAGGATAAACTATGAGCAGACCTAAACCAACAGTAATACTAACACATACAGATCCAACTACTTACAAGTCAGAGGAGGTTCTTGGAGCAGATGCAATTTATGCTGTCTTCTTTAAAGACAAACCTATTAACTTGAGAACACTAAATTCACTTGTATCTTATCCTGGACCAAAGTATAAAAAAGTATCCTTTAGTAATCCAGGACATGCTTTTAATTTAGCAGATAGATTGAATAAATTATTTAGAACTAACGACTTTTCTGTTGTAGAATTGAAAAATGGCAGAAAGATCGTAGAGCATGGGTCTAGCAAATAAACTAGTAGCACACTATCTAAATATGAACCCTAGACAAGGCTTATGGGAAACTACAGAAGTGACTCCATATAGTATGTTCAAAAACTATGCACCGGGTAAGGAAAAGGGATTAAGGCTAACAAGTTTTGGCTGGGCTTTAATGCGGAAAGACTTTACAAACTATTCACATCAATTACCTACAGGATTTCGTTTAACTGCTGGACATTTAATTGGATTGCAAAATCATTGCGATTGGCCTTATTATATTGGTGCAGGGTATTTGAGGCTATTTGGAGAAGCTGATAATATAGAGGTACGGCTCGTAAACAACGATATTGTACTATGGCTTAATAGTTTAAGTACGTTAGGGCAGGGTAGATTTTAGGTAAATACATATATGAAAGACTGGAACCCCTATATTAAGGCCGGTTGGGAATTGGTTACAGAAGCGACTTCGGTTACTCCTGTATACTTAGATCCAGAAATTGAACATTTCCTAGTTTTCACAATCGCAAGAACCATTGAACGTAGCGATATAGGTAGCGAATCTGTTGCTATTAAAATACTAGAAGCACGTTCTGTTCCTAGGGGTAGAACCAGACAACCGATCCTCCGAGCTATTGGTGAAGAATGTTTGTTTATAGATGCCTGGGATATTAAAAAACCTAAATGGCCTAGCAATACATACTATAGCGAAATGGGCCAAATTGCTTTTATGCAGTCTTCTTTATCAACTAGACCAAATAACGAACTGTTAGAGAAAGCAAGTTATAACTTTCCCTTACTATCTAAGGTGCTAAAAACCGTTCGTAACCTCGCAAATTTCTAGACCCGTATAGCGGTAACTTCTACAATACTCACTAAATATAGGTGTTACGGTACAGAACCGTAATAAATTTATTTTAGGAGATAAAAAAATGATTGACCCAAGAATAGAAATCTATGACATGATCTGGAATATTAGCAATCAGTTAAATGAGCTAACAATGAAATTGTCAGAGATCCCACATGATATTGAAGAGTATGATATGAACTTCCATGGACCATGTGAGGGTGATTATATGCACCCAGATACACCAACACACGCCAAGCCTGAAGGTTTTGGTGACGAAGCTTATTGGGACGCCCCATGCCAAGTTTGGATGGAGCCATCACAATGGGAATGGGATGAGCATGATATGTTCGGTAATGCCGCAACTGACTACTGCTATGACTGTGAAACATCTGAATGGGATTATTCAGAAGAGCCAGATTGGTCAAACGAGTACACATGGGAATATGACACATTAGAGCATGATAGTATTTCAGGTGATGATATGCCTCCAATGGATATCGATGCACCTAAAGAAGAAGGCAAAGAGTAGTAACAAGTCCGCTTTTATAAGGGGGCTTTTTTTATATCTCCTAGTTTTGGCGAGTTAAAAGAACCTGTATATGTTATAGTATACAGGTTTTTTCTTGGCTAAGTCATTGTAATCATTACAAAACCAAAAAAAGTTTAAAAAAGAACCAGAAAAAGGTTGACTATATAGGACCTTTGTGTTATATTATAAACATAATGCAGTAACGAATGGCGTTGTTGCTAACAGAGTTTAAGGAGATTAGAGTGTCTGATATTGTTACAAATGAAGTTCTTGAAGCGGCAATTAACGAAGTTGCTAGGGGTGAAACATTTAAATTTGTTGGTTATGCAGTTAATAAGAAGGGTCGAGGTAAACTAAGGTTTACAAATGATAAGAGACGTACTCAAACGTTACTTCGAAATGGTATGACTGATGTTAAGTTTATGGAACTTCCAAACCGTATGAACAAAGAAGAAATCCTTGCTAGTACATTTGTTCAAGCAGTCAGTCCTCAAATTAATTCAGAAATAATGCAGAAAGAGGTTGACATTACTGCTTAGTTCGTCTATAGTAGTAATATAATATAAAACTAACCCATAAAAGGAGCCACACAATGGGACAAGCAGAGCAAAAAGTAAATGAGCCAAACACTCTAAAAATTAGTGAGTGTAAGCCAATTATCCGTAAAGCAGTTAATAAGAAACGTCCAGTGTTTATTTGGGGACCTCCCGGTTCTGGTAAATCGGATATGGTTGATCAAGTTGCTAACGAATTTGATAACAGTCTTGTTATTGATATGAGGATGGCACTTATGGATCCTACAGATATTAAAGGTGTTCCATATTACTCCTCAAACGACAACACTATGAAATGGGCACCTCCAGCAGAATTGCCTAATGCAGAAACTGCAAAAGAATATGAAATTATTTTTCTTTTCTTAGACGAGCTTAATAGTGCTCCTCCAGCAGTACAAGCCGCGGCTTATCAGTTAGTGTTGAATCGTAAAGTTGGTTCTTATCATTTGCCAGATAACGTTGTAATTATTGCCGCAGGTAATAGACTTGGTGATAAAGGTGTTACTTATAGAATGCCTAGTCCGTTAGCAAATAGATTCTTGCATATTGAGTTGAGAGTTGATTTTGATGATTGGGAATTGTGGGCAATTGAAAATGCTATCCATCCTCAAGTTGTTGGATACTTGAAGCAGTTTAAGGGAGACCTTTTTAACTTTGATCCTACAATGCACGATAGAGCTTTTGCTACTCCGCGTACCTGGGCTTTTGTATCTGACATGTTAGATGATACAATGTCAGAAAGTGCTAATACTGATATGGTATCAGGACTTGTAAGTGAAGGTATTGCTATTAAGTTTATGTCTCACAGAAAGCATGCCGCAGATCTTCCGGATCCAGCAGAAGTGCTAAGTGGTAAAGTTACTAAGTTTGCTTCTAAGGAAGTGTCTGCTACATATGCATTAGTTGTTTCATTATGCTATGAGCTTAGAACAAAGTATCAAGATGCTAAACGTTCTGGTAAGAGTGAGGACTTTAATAAAGCCGCTGATAATTGGTTAGGCTTTTGTATGGAAAACTTTGAACCTGAAATGGTTATTATGGGTGCCCATACTGTTCTTAAAAACTACAAGGTGATTTTTGATCGTAAGAAGATGACAAACTTCCCGGAGTTTTTTAAACGTTATGCGAGCTTGCTAACAGATGACTAAAAGGATTCGAGACTGGGCCATATCAGATAAGTTATATGGTCCAGATGCTCGTACAATATGGTTGGATCAACCCCCTGAATCTTCGGAAGTTAGCGAGTGGCTCCGCGAACAACGAAAGGGTTGGTCCAACCGACCTACTGAACACATACCTAGATGGAAGTTAAAAGTCTGGTGTAAAGATAATAATTTAAAACAATTAGATTATGATTATACTAAACTTACTATATGGTTTAGAAAAGAAGAAGATGCTATGTTATGGGATTTATCTAAACCAGATACAATAGAACCTGTTTATCATAACAGAGACGGACAAATTAGAGGACATTAAAAAAAAAGGTTGACTATTGGTCCTTTCTGTTGTATAGTATATACATAATAAGAAAACTAATAAGAGCGGAGAGCCACTATGTATAAAAGAATAATAATATTACTAGTAACATTATTTGCAGTTATGATAACAATAACTATCTTAACACCTGCAGACGCAAAGCCTAAATTTGAAAAAGAGTTCAATAAAGAACAAGCAATTAAGTCTTTGCAAAAAGGTGGAATGGTTGTATTTGTAAGACACACATATGCTCCTAAAGTAGAAGGTAACAATAGTAAAGGTTACGATGGTAATAAGGTTTGTGAAAAACAAAGGAATTTACTTTCAGAGGGTATTAAGCAAGCAAAAGAGTTTGGTAAGTTTCTTAAAACAAATAACATTGCAGTTGAAAAAGCACTAGCAAGTCCTATTTGTAGATGCTGGAAAACAGCCAAATTAGCTGGATTAGAATTTCAAAAAGATGCATTGTTTCAAGCAAAGAACTGGAAGAAGAAAGATAAGATTATTAAGATCAGAGAAGTAATTAAAAACTGGAATGGTAAAGGAAACTTATTTGTTTTTACACACTTTAAAGTAATGAAGTCTGTATTTCCAGGATTTAAAGCAGATAACGGACAGATGCTAATAATAGATAAAAACCTAAAGAAAGTTGGAGTTATTAATACTGCATACAATTCTAGCAATATTCTTTAAAATAATGCTAGAAATAGGTTGACTATAGTAAATATAGATGCTATAGTATATATATAATAAGGAAATGGAGCCACACATGACCACAGATATTGCAAAACAAGCAAAAAATAAGTTAATTAAAGCAAGAATAACTATGCTACTAAAGTACCCATTTTGGGGACCTTTGTCAGCAAGGCTTGTTTTAGAAGAAGCACCTTGGTGCCAGACTATTGCTACAGACGGTCGTAAGTTTTATTATAATTCAGAATTTGTATTAAAATTAGATGATCAAGAATGTGTATTTGGTTTTGCACATGAAGTTGGACACATCATTTACGAACATATGACAAGACGTGGTAATAGAGAACCTGGACTATGGAATATGGCAGGTGATTATATTATTAATAATATGCTTGTTCGTGAGAGTGTTGGTCGTACAATTACTACTGTTCCTATCCTAGTTGATCGTCAATACGAAAATCATACTGCTGATGAAGTATATGATAAACTAGTTGATAGAAATGCAGAAGTGCAAAATACATTAGATGAGCATTTAGACTTAGATGGTGATGGTGACGAAAAAGAAGGCCCTGGTGCAGGAGGTCAACCTGGAGGCTCTAAGCCTAAATTTAAGAAGCTCTCTTCTGAAGAAAAGAAAGCTATGAGGAATGAGTGGAAAGAAGCAGTTATTGATGCAGTTAATAAAGCAGGTGCAGATAACGTTCCAGGTGAAGTAAAACGTTTAGTTAAACAAATTACCGAGCCTGTATTAGATCTTCGTGAACTTTTCCAAATACAATTTAGTAGTTCATTAAAGTCAGATTATACTTGGATGCGTCCTAATAGAAAAGGATGGCACACTGGTGCAGTACTTCCTGGTAATTTGCCAGGTGAGCAGTTAGACGTTGTTATTGCACTTGATGCTTCAGGTAGTATTTGGGATAGCACACTATCAGACTTCTTAGGTATTGTACAAGGATCTTTAGATCAATTTGATTCTTATAATGTTAAGATTCTTACTTTTGATACACAAGTATACAACGAAGATAATTTTACACAAGATGATGGTCGTGATATGTCCGAGTATGCAATACAAGGTGGTGGCGGAACGGATTTTGATTGTATATGGGAGTGGCTTAAATACAACGATGTTACACCACATCAACTAGTAGTTCTAACTGATGGTTACCCTTGGGGATCATGGGGAGATGAGAACTACTGTGATACATTATTTGTAGTACACGGAAACGAAAATATTAAGGCTCCATTTGGTATTACTGCAAACTATATGCCAGCAAGGGCATAAAGGTAGGAGTTTAAATTGGATCAATTAACGTTATGGATGGCATTGGGCTTTCTATTTGCAGGCTATAGTGTTATAGCAAACGATAGTGTACAAACACTAGGTACTTGGATTGCAAGTAACAATCAAAGATTCCATTGGACAACTATGTGGTGCTCTGCTAGTGCAGTTTTACTTTGGGCACTTTGGTATGGTTGGACTGTAAATGGTGGTGATATTAGTTATGGTAGATTAGATAAAATACCATTCCAGGAAGTTAAATGGTATCATGCAATGGCTCCACTTGTACTGTTATTACTAACAAGAATAGGCGTACCAGTTAGTACGTCTTTTTTAGTTTTAAGTGCATTTGCAAGTACATTTGTATTAGAGAAGATGCTAGTAAAAAGCATAATGGGATATGCAGTTGCCGCAGTATTTGCATATGTATTATGGATACTAATTGCAAAATGGTTAGATGAACGTAATAATCCCGTAACAGAATCACGTAAACCTTATTGGAGAGTAGCACAATGGATAACTGCTGGTTTCTTATGGTGGACTTGGCTAGCACATGATATTGCAAACATAGCAGTATTTCTACCACGCCAAGTTCCATGGGATATGATGGTACTAGTTAGCCTAGTGTTTATTATAGGTCTTGGGTTTATGTTCCGAGAAGGTGGCGGTAAGATTCAACAGATTGTATTAGAGAAACAACATACTAGATACGTTAGAAGTGCAACAATTATTAATGCCGCTTACTTTGTATGTTTACTTTTCTTTAAAGAACTAAACAATATTCCAATGTCAACGACATGGGTATTTGTTGGAATACTATGTGGACGTGAACTTGCAATAGGAACACTAAGCAACGGATCATACAGATTAAAAAATGTGTTTCCTATAGTAGGAAGAGATTTTATGAAGATGATGGTAGGTTTAGGAGCATCATTGGGTATTGTATTACTAATACATTATGTATTGGTTCCAAACGGATTCTAAATGGTTACACACCGTACTTAAAATGGCTATAAGTATCAGTGAGCAAATAGAAGATGCTCAATAAATTTTAATTTAGGAGAATATTTAAAATGGCTGAAGAACAACCTATCGAAGAGACCGCAACACCAGTAGCAGAAGCTCCAAAGGGCCCTGCTAATACCGGACTTAATTTAGAAGATTTAAAAGTTGTATGCGGTGCAATCGAAATTGGTGCTAATAGGGGTGCATACCGTCCAAACGAATTTAAAGTTATTGGCGAAGTATGGGAAAGAGTTACCGGCTTTATTAAAGCAACAGAACCACAAGTTGCCGCACAAAAAGAAGCTACAACAGATAACATCGGAGAAGGTGTAAATGTAGAACCTGTAAATGCAGAGCCAGTTGCAGAAGTTACCGACGAGAATGGAAGCTAGGAGTATATCATGGCTAGATTTATTAAGCACGTTGGACAAGACGGAAAAGGCGCTCCAGTAGTAGTTGTATTCCGTGAGGTTCCAAATGATTCTGAAAACTGTTTGATTGTTAGAACAACAGACTTACCAGAACTACATCAAGCAGATCTTATTAAAGCAGTTGAAAGTGTTTCTGGGCAAGATGCTAATGACATTGGCGACTTTTTACATAGACAAAAGTTTAATGATGGCACAGACATGTTATCAACAATTCATGCTAAAGGATGGTTAACTAAAGTTCCTACTAAGCATATTGTTATGGTACCATCGCCAGGTAATAAAATTAATTTACAAGATCTAAATAAAGAGTTAAAGCAAATTAACCGTCCAAAACCAGGCATTCCTGGCAAAGGAGGAGTAGCTACACGTTCAGCTGACATTGCTAATGACTCAACAACACCAGGTGGAAATCCAGGAGTTTTAGATGATAGTGCTATTGCAAACAAACTTCGTAACCAAGCAAAAACATTTCAAGCTGAAGCAAAACGTTTATTAGCAGAAGCAGAAGAACTAGTTCCAGTTGGTACACCGGTAGATTTATCCACTGTAGAAGCTCCTACAGTAGGTGAAGTTGCAGAAGCATCCGTTAAGCCTAGAAGAGGTAGGCCAAAGAAGGCTAAGGTAGCGGAAAACATCTAAATTAGGAAAAGTAGATTTTAATGAGTATTCGTAAGAAAGATCGTAGCTTTGAAGAAATGTTACGAGAAATACAAGTTGATCAAGTACCAGTCGAATACATAGATTACATTCGAGTTTACCTTGACGATGGACAGCAGATTGTTTTCCGTCAAGATGAATTAACTGGTATAAAGCATAGTAACGATATATTAGAGATTAAACAATTACAAGAGTGTTTAGATCGTATAGTTGATTTTGAAGTTATGATGAATTCAGATTTAGTTAAGTCTAAAGTAACAAGATTTGTAGGGGCATTGCTGGCTACACACTTCTCGGAGAAATAATATATGGATTTTGTTTTTATCAATCCAAGTGAAGTTGCAACAAGATTTTTTCCTTTGTTTGAAAGAACACTTACATTTGGTGTAAAACTAACAGAAGATTTTGTTCCTCAATACGATACAAGTATTGTAACTGATATCCCATTACTTGATGAAGGCTTCAATGGAGGCTTTGATTCTATTGCATGGGATAGAGATGGTGTACAATTACAACAGGCTAAAAAATATCCTAAATTTAAGTTAGAAGATTATCAAGACAAAGAAGTACCTAATGGTGTTATTTTAATTGATATGATTTGTCATCATAGAATATATGCAGTAACTAGCCAATGGATTAGAGAAGATAACAAATGGTCATTACAACGTAATGCAGATGTTAATGATGACAAAGATAATTACAAGAAACGTGCTATCGAAGAAATAGAAGCAAGACATTTGCATGGAACAGTACAAACATATCTATACCCAGATGGTACTGTTAAGTTCAAAATGCATCCAATTGATATGGCTTATATGGTTAGTAAAAATATTGTTAGTAGGCATTGGATTTCAATATATCCTACATTAGTTGCTCAAAGACATAATGAAGCAGTAAGTACAGCAATATTTAATAATTGGATTGAAAAAACTGCTATCTAGTATACGTTTTGTAACTACCAAATAGTAAATCCCAAATAGGAATAAACAGTCCATAGTTTTTAAATGGCGATACATGATGTACTAAATGCCATTTGCCTGATGTAAGTACAGGATACCAAGTAAACTTAGGATTGTGTTCTATTACTTCTTGCAAGAATGCCGCCCAAAAATAGTATGCAATACTAACCCACCATGCACCAGTTATATAACTAAAGATTAAAGTAGGAATAACTTCTGTGATCCAGAGATCTAAAGTTGATAGCCATGTGTCATTAAACAGAAAACAATTATTCCAATGCCAGGATGTTCCGCCTGTAATGTTAATGTACTTGTGGTGGTCGTTATGTGCTTTAAAAGACACAGGAAACCATCTGCGACCGTGTACATGTACAGTTCTGTGTACAATGTAAAGCAGTAAAGTCCATAGTAAAAATGTTAATATATAATGCATCATCAATACTATTTATTAGGATAAGCAAATAAGATAATTCCGATAAATAATAGTATGGAAGAGATATACTACCAAAAAGTAGACATACCAAATATTGCACAATTACAGAAAGATCTTGACGAATCTCTTACCAAGCATAATATTAATGAGATGTGTAGAATTAAAGATAGTAAGTATGACTTCTACGAGCAAATATATAGATTCAAACTATTGAATAAACATCCTGTTTGGGACGGCTTAATGTTAAAAGACGGGATTTTCTTTTTTCTTGAAAAGAATACAATACAAGGTGTACATGTTGATGGCTTTCGTGCTGATAGAAAAGATGCATCTGATATGGCACTTAACATACCAATTCGTAATTGCGGTATTGGTAGTATGGATTGGTACGGTGGTCCAAAATATACATTAGAAGAAAAAACTGTGGCGGAAAGCCGTAGAACAAAATATCTTAAACTTAATTGGGAAAGTAAACCTGAGGTTGTTGCATCTGTAACTATTGACACTCCTCATTTAGTTAGAATTGACAGACCGCATCAAGCAAAAAACTTATGCCCAGACAAACCTAGAGTAATGCTTTCCATTCGATTTACGCCAGATTTAAAATGGCTATAGTATAACATATATTTATTTGGTTAGACGTTTTTAGCCTTTCCAATAAATAGTAGTATGGAAAAACTTTTTCAAAAAATTGACGATATTCCTAATATTGCAGACTTAGTGTTTAGAATTAATAAGTCGTTGTATATGCATAAAATTAATAAAACATTAACAATTCAATCACCCGAATATAACTTTTATGAAATGATAGATGAATTTATAAAGGCAAATCCGCATCCAGTTTGGAATGGTTTAAGTTTGAAGTCTGGGTTAATTTTTGTGTTAGGTAAAGATAAGGCACAAGGCCTACATATTGATGGTTTTAGAGCAGACAGATCAGGTGCATCAAATTATGCATTAAATATTCCAATTCGTAATACTGGTATTGGTAGTATGGATTGGTACGGAGAATCTCCGTACAGATTAGAGGTTCAAAAAATAGTAGATGCAACTGTAATAGGAAGAAAAACAAACTCTAACAAATATTTAAAACTTGAATGGGACGGAGAGCCAAAACTAATTGCGTCTGTAACTATTAAGGATCCTCACTTAGTTAGGATTGATGTTCCACATCAAGCAATTAACTTATGCAAGGAAAATCCTAGAGTAATGCTTTCTATTAGATTTAAACCGGACTTAAAATGGCTATAGTATAACATATCATAGAAGGAGTTAAAATGATATCATTAAAATTAAGCGATGCATCAGAAGAGATACCTGTTGCTAACTCTTTACATAGAAGAGCCCCTTTTATGAAAAGCACATTACAACCTCGAGAACCTTATCCAAGTTTAATTAAATTAGAATTAACTGAAACTGATACAGACTTATTAATCAAAGATACTTTAGAGGCTTTAGATAATGTAGGTATGTTTGGATATAGATTAAGAGGTAAAAGACCAGATGGATCATTAAAAAGTGATACTGGTTACTTAGGAATGGGTTTAACCTACAATCCTTTACACATTGATGGAATTGAAACAGATCCACATGAGCAAGTACAAGGAAATCACTTTAAACATATTAAACAAGAATTTGGTGCAAAGTCAGGCGATGGTCGCGTTAGCCCTTATAGCAGAATGGACCAATCAGAGGCTAGAACATTAGCAGTAAGAAAAGATACACATTATGATACCTATAGTATGGCTTTTCGTACAGAAGGTAGTAAACACGGATACTTAGGAACGTTCTTAGATAGTTTAAAAAGAAGCATGGTTAGATCAAGTCTTCGCATAATCTCTTCTCATGGTTCTACTCAAGCAATGGGTCAAAAAGGAGCAGAACGTGCAGTACAAAAGCCAGGTGTTGCTTGGCACACAGACGAAATGATGTTTAACAATTTAAGAATCAATATTGCTATTAAAACATCTAAAGAGTTTGTACTAGAGCAACAAACAAACGTAGGAAAATTAATTCACTTAGAAGCTCCATATGCATATAGCTGGGACACAGGTATTCCTCATCGTGCTTATTGTTCAGAGAAACCAGAAGAGCCTTTTTTCCGTACACATATTATGTTAGGTGTTGCTCCGTGGTTTGACTTTAATGAAGAAACACAAACTTGGACACAAAACGAATTCTATCAAAAAAAGCATCCTTGGGACATGCTATGTGATGGTGATATTATCCCTGGAGCAAAACTGGTAGTACAAGACTAGTTTACTATATTAAATAGATATAATAAGGAATAACACATGGAACAACATTGGATTGCTTTAGCCACTACTGCTGAAAATGAGATACTTGCCTGGCATACAAATCTAAATATTCTCGAATCAGCTTGTGCTGGAGACTTTCGTGCTATATGTAAAGTATTTGGTGTTAGTGCTGATGAGTATGCAAAACTTAAACAAGGTAAACTTAACTATAAACTACAATACTCTAGCCCAAGAGATACTCATTTTGTAGAAGATACTACACGTTCTGAAGAAATTACTATTGTAGGTCAGTTACTACAAGGTAGAGTAAGTTTAACATTAGAATTACATCAACGTTTAGAACACGGATATAAAAGATTTGAACCTGTTGTTCCTTGGCAAGCAAAAGCATACCAGTTAAAAGAAGAACAAGCAAGACGAGCTCTTGCTGGAGATACAAATGATATTGAATTTATTAAAGACGAACAGGCTATTAGAAAACTTCCAATAGAAACTATTTGTAATTTAATCATTGCTAAAGCAGACAATGATAGATATCAAATACGAAAGTTAGAAAGAATTCGTATTAAAACACAAAAAGCAATCCGTAAACTACAGACAAGAGAGGATGTTAGTGAGATTAGAGCTACTTTAGCAGAAGAATCTTTCCTAAGCATGTTGATGTAATGAAAAATTTAATATACTATATTCCACAAAGAATACTAAACTCTGATAAAGGAAGAGACATTAATAATGTACAACGTGACTTTTTAGGTATGTTTAATCCTTGGATTAGTTTAAGTGATAGAACAGGTACATTAGACTTAGGAATTAATGTATATAATAATAGTCCTATTCCTAAAAATACACATGCTGAAACTTTTGAGTCTTGTTCAGTTGGTAGAACAACAAGTATTATTAAAGATTTCTTATTTAACTTAGAGTCTGAAATTAAACAAAAGTTAGTTATTATGTACTCAGGTGGTATTGATAGCACTTTAATTGTATGTATGTTGATTTCAAGTCCTTATTGGGAACAAATTAAAGACCATGTACTACTAGCATTTAACGAAGATAGTCAACTTGAGAATCCTGTGTTCTTTAATCAAATTATATTAAAATCATTTGGACATTGTTTAATTAGCAGTAATAACTTTTATGATATTGTTAGTAATCCTGATTATACTGTAGTAACAGGCGAATGTGCTGATAACTTATTTGGAAGTTTAACAGTTAAAAGTTATATGGATTCAACAGGTGATTTTGATTGTTTACATAAAGACTGGGAAACAGGTAGTTTAGATTGGTTACTAGATAAATCAAATAAAGAAACCAGAGATGTTCGTGAACAAATGTTATATGACTTAGTTAATGCAAGTCCTATAGACATTGCTAGTAATCATGAGTTTTTGTGGTGGATTAACTTTTCAATGAAATGGCAAGCAGTAAAGTATCGTATGTGTATGCATGGTCCTACAGCAAATCATGTAATTGGTATGTGTAACAACGTTATTAACTTCTTTGATACAGAAGAATATCAAGTATGGGCTTTATATACAACAGAATCAAAACTAGGCGATACATGGGCTAGTTATAAACTTCCTGCAAAAAGACTTATTAACGATGTATGGGAAAATCCTAATTATCTTATTAGTAAAACAAAGTGGCCTAGTTTGCCAACTATTACTCGTTACAATAATGCATGGGGTTACTTATACGAAGAGGATGGTGAGTTGACTGTTTCTAAAAATTAATGACTTCATATACTCCCAAATATTGATTTTTTAGCAGTTGGTTTATGTTTAATCTTTTGTTTAAATTCTTCTGTAAAGACTCCATCAACTCTAATACTAAAAGCAGAGTAAGGACTTGTATCACTTCCGTGATAGTTAGCAGTATCAAACCATGCTACTTGGCTCTTAATATAATGTCTTGTATCACTATCCTTGTCTTCTACAAAGAAAGACTTACGATCCATAAACATGTTAATCCAAATAAACTCATCTGGATCTGTGACCCTATTTAAAGGATTATGATCTCTATGTGTTATACATTGCTGATCCTGGTCATTATAAAATATTAAAGTTCTACCAATCTCGCTAAAGATGTTCTGTTCATCTACCCAATCCATAAAAAACTTAAAGTTCTCATAAAAGGGTCCTTCTTTATTGTTTTTTGCTAAGTGCTTATCTGCATAGTCTTTTGTAATAGGTTGCTTTATAAACATATTGTAACCAATGCCTTGTGCTTCAGTTACTAACTTTACAAACGTTAATGCATAACTAGGTTTACCTGTTGCTAAGTATTCATGCACTTGCTCATGTCCAGGTGCAGTATTATCTTCAGCAATTCTTTTTAATGCAGTAGATAGTTCTTCTCCTGGATTCTCTTCTGGCCAGTTTAGTCCAGCACCGGCTACAGCAGGAAGTACTTGACAACCTATTTTTAATCCTAACCATGAGTCAGCAAAAGCCTTACATAGTTTTATTTTTAATTTATTAAGCCCTTCAATATCAATGTATTTGTCTAAGTTAACGTAAGGCTTTCCATTAATTTTGTATATCATTCAGACCAAATTTTTCTACAATCTCTTGCATCTCTCGTTTACTAATACCAAAGTTATTGCCTATCTCATCAATCCTTTTAATATCAATTTCTCTAAACATAAGAGATTTAACAAATACAAGTTCTTGTTTACTGAGCTTTACAGATTGTTCTTGATAATCTTCAAAAGCCTCACATGCAACAGGAAACTTTTCTTTTACCATATCATACATTGCTCTAGCATATTCTTGTATTTCCCATTGTGCATGGCTATCCATTCGTAGTCTAGCATAATGTAAAAAGTTTTTAAGATTAGATTTCCAGTAACATTCTGTATATCCGCCTACTGGAAGAACTTGCCTCGCAGTTTCTCTAGCCAAGTTAAGGTTATCGGAATGTTCTGTGTAGAGGGAGTAATCACGATCCCATGACTCGTTAATATCGTCACTGATTCGTCTTTTTGTTTCTTCGTCAAGCTCTCCTTCTCTACCTTGCTTATTGGTTGCACTTTGTGGCTTGATGTTCTCTGAGTTGGGTACATATACTTCGTCTGTAAGTACCGAGTAGCGAGCCGAATATTCATTTAATGATGCCGTCCTATGTCTGACTAATTGCCTCATTACAAAAATAGGCAGTTTAATGTGAAACTTTACTTCGCACATCTCGAATGGCGTAGTGTGTTCATGTCGCATTAGATAACGTATTAATGCTCTATCACTACTAGCCTTTTTAGTACCATCTCCGTAACTTACCCGGGCGGCTTGTACAATAGAGTTATCTGTGCCCATATAGTCAACTAGGCCAATAAATCCTTTATCTAATACTTGTTTGTAATTCGGGTCTTTATTAAAATCTATCTCCGAACATAATGTCATACTGTTTCCTTTACTTCTGTTTGTCTTTCTATTATAGCACGTTTTCTGTTTCCCCACAACCTTTTTATTTCCGAAAGTGGAGCAAACGGCAACATTATAAGTAAACATGCATCAAACTCGTGCCATCTTCCACTTACACTTGCACCAAAATCAAAACTACTTGCTTCTCTGTGATGATTGTTATGCCAACCACTTCCAAAATGAAAGTATCCAATTGGCCAACAATTGGTACTGCAATCATTATTATTAAAGTTTTGATACCCAGATGCAGGAACGTGTCCAAATGTATTAACTAGCCCGTCCATATGTAAACTAGATAATGCACCCATAATCCAAAACCAAAATGTAAACTGCCATCCAAATACTAGTGTACTAGCAAGTAATGTTATGAATATAATTTTGTTATAATGATTATGTAAAAATACAATTTTCTTATCTCTTAATAAATCAACAGCATAACGGAAACTTACAGTATCTTGTTTAATGCCAAACTGCCAACCCATGTAACTATGCCACCAGCCATTTTCTACTGGAGTGTGTATGTCTTTGCCTGGCTGATCACTAACTTTATGATGATGTCCTCTATGTAAAGATGCCCACCATAACGGGCTTCCTTCTCCTACCATAACTGCCAGCCAGTATAAGATAGGCTTCATCCATTCTCGTGGCTTCCACGACTTGTGACTTAGTAGCCTATGTAACGTTAAGTTATTTCCAATTCCATCTAGTGTAATCCATCCACATATCATTGCAACTAAATACCACCACTCCCAACCTGTATAAATTAAGTAAGGTATTAATGTAACAGCCGCTATATGATACGGAAACCATATTGCTACTATAAAAGGTATTTGCTTTGTTTTTTTATATAGGTCTACCTGTCCTTGAATCCAAGTACTAATCGCCATTTATTCTCCTATTATTTCTGACCGCTTTGCCTCCCTCTGAGGGTGCTTCTGTGTCAGTTCTTCGTAGTATATATCTTCTAAAATTCATAGCATGTGGATGTAGTGTTCTTCCTAGCAATTCGTTAATTAAACTATAATGCGTTAAGGTTTTAGCAGGAATTGTCATCTCAACAAATGTATAATATCGCTCTCTAAGGAACAACATAATACGACTATAAGGATCTTCTCTATCTTCTGGATAAGTTAAAAAGAACTCGTTTAATCCCATTTCTTCATGTACTTTGCATAGCTGAGTAACAATCTCTCTAAACATAGGAACAAATCTTGTACCCATAGAAGGCGATAGTATCCAAGCAAAACACCAACTTGGTGCATGCGGTAAACGCCTAACTCCTACTGCTGAAATTAAATTATCATCTTTAAATACTCCCCAACAAGCACGTTGGCTAAAGTTTTTAAACTTATTAGGGTCTAGCATAAACATACTAAAGAACTTTTCTCGTTCTTTAACTTGATCAATGTCAAAGCCTACTCTAAAGTCTGGATACTTGCTAGGATCTACTCCATCGTAGATAGTATCAGCAAGCTCTAATACTGTAGTTAGATCGTTATGATCAAACTGTTTTAGTTTATATGCTGGCATATTGTTTCTTTTCCTTGTTCTAAATTGTTCTTTAATAAGTTTGCTGATACAGTATAATCTACTGGAGAAAAACTATCTAAGGAAGGATGTCTGTTTTCTTCTACATAATCCCATAAGTGCATATAGTTTTCCATACCGTGATACTTTGGCCTTCTTCTAAACTTAAAACCAGCTTCAGAATATATATTCATCTTACTACTAGTCCAACCATATTTGTATTCAAAGTTATTTGTTATTAATAAACTTGCAGTTGGTATATTTAAAAATGCAAGCATAGACTCTGGTGTATAAGTGTAAAAGTTATTTAATGCTACTTGTCCTGTTTTATCTGAGAACCTTCTCCATACTCCGTCTTGATCTTCTTTCTTTAAGAAAACCCAATCCCAGACTATTTCACCTGTTTCATAATTTACTGTTGGCTTTTTCTCTAACTCAACTTCATCTACTGACAGCATAGGTTGTTTAAAATCTTCAACAACCTTCATTAGTATTTGTTGATAAAAAGTATAAGACTGATACTTCTCTGCAATTTCTAAATACTCTCCACTTAAACAAAACTCTTCTGGGTCAAACTCTATAACCTCTACTGTCTCGTTAAATTCTGATTTCATCATTTCTATCATAGGTCCAATATCATACATATTAGATTCATCTTTAAACTTAACTGTTACTAGTCTAGGTTTAATACCTGCGGCTTTAAAACTGCGAAATGCTACTTCACTATCTAACCCACCACTCATAAAAAGTGTTAAGTCTGGATGCTGATCAAATATCATTTGAGCATTTCTTCTCCATTCTATTTTTGCACTAAAGACTGGCCTAGTACAACCACCAATAGACATACTAGTAATATCAGACTCATGTGTTCTCCAGATAGAATCCTTATCATCATTGTACCAAAATTTTAGATGATTGTTAAACGTGTTCATTTAAAATTAAACTCCATTTGTTCTTCTTCTTCATAATTCTCACCATGTACTGTAAAGTCTAGTGCATTAATATCTGCATCATGCTCTGCTACTCTAAATTCTAAAGCCTTAATTCTAGTATACAGTTCATCAATCAATACTGAGGAAACATATGTGTATCCATTAACTGTAGTCATGTTGTATCCTTTTTATATCGTGTTTAAGTTGATCTAACGAAAAGTAAGTACAAGGTTTAATAACTGCCCATTGTTTAGTATTATGTACTATAATAGGTTCTGCAATCGGCACACAATCACTCCACCAATCACTCCACATATTACTAAAACTGGCTACTTTGCCTTTTGCACTAATTACGTCCCATAGTATTTTGTTGTATTCGTTAAAGGTTAATATCATTCCGTTTTTATTATTTGTCATTGCCCAGTTTAAGTTTGCTGTTAGTAAGTGTTTTGTTATATTATGATTTGCTCTGTATTGCTTATCCATCCATAAACGATTTCCGCCACTAGCATAATCAGGATGTAAATTAGAATTTTCTACAGCACTAACACCTACTATTGATCCTTTTTCTAAGTCATATAATAGATCAATTTGTCCTGTATCTGTTGTCCAACGTCTATGCTCGTTTCTTTCTTCTTTAATAAGATATAATAGTCCTGAAGGTTCAGAATTATCCATATTAGGCATTACATGTTCTTTAGTTTCATCTTGTTGCATACGTCTTAGAAAAGACAAATATGCAGATTCGTGACTCTTAAAGTTTTCCGCATCTGTAGTTTGTATTTCCAAGTAATCAGTCATACTAATATGTACCTTCTAATCCGTGTCGTTGCTGTCCAAGCTCATTAGCAAGTGCCAACGTTTTTCATTTCCACAATTTATTGCAGTATGTAGTTCTCTTGTATCTACTTTAAATACTCCGCCATTAGCAGGTATTTCTACTAATTCAGGAGGATCAACAAATAAAAACCTAGCCTGTTTGTTAGTGTATGTTGCTATATGTAATCTTTGGTGCGGATCTACATGCATACTATAGCAAGTACGAGGTTGCATTATCATTATTCTTGTACGATATACTTTCCAAGGAAATTCATCAAAAAACTTTTCCCAATATGTTCCAATTAAGTCTGGACGTAACTTATCCCATTGATGTTCATTATTGCCTAAGTATGTTCCTGTGCCTTCTGCAAAGTCTCCATCGCCACCTGATTGTAATGCTGTTTGTGTTCTAAAATCTCCTAGCTCTTTATCCCATGCTAGTTTTTTACATTCCTCATGTAGTCTTTCTATATCGTCAATAACGTAAGGCTTATCGTTATGTCGCATACGATACTTCTTGCTCATTTAAACTTCTCCTATAACCATGTACCTATTACATCTGTCTAAATTTAATTCTCCATAATAGTGTACTTTTGAAACTCCGCATTCCTCTACGAAGTCATCTAAATTATGAAAGCAATTAACATGATCTTCAACATCAAACATATCGTTACCTTGCAAAACAACTCTAGTTCCTTTAGGAAGGGATTGTACCCAACCTCCGTGATCATGGAAGTGTTCTGTTATTGTATCAATTATAACAAGGTCTTTTATTGTTGTAAAATCCATTGTTCTTATGTCTTCGTTTGATACTTTATAAAACTCTGTTGACACTCCTGCCATCGACATTTCATTACCATTAACGTCTGTTATGTCTGGTGCTTGTACATTCAATATACAAGATGGATCGTTAACAGTTTTATCAATATCTACATTAAGAACTTTTCCAAATTCTTGTTTACGACAACCTGCTAAGAAAGGCAATATGCCTAGCCAGCCTCCTACAATTATTGTTGTAGTATTATCTGTTACCCAACTAGTTTCTTGTAACTTGTCTAACAACCATACTTTACTTTTAATTTGATTCCTACTTAACGCATCAAACCAGTTTAACTCTGGACTATGCGTTATTGCTTTAGACATTCTTTTTAGTTCTGGTTCTAATTCAGGAAAGTAATTTGTACTTGCATTAGATGCTAATAACTCTATACTAGTATCAATTAAGTTTTCTAACATTGACGTTCTACCTACAAGTAATCTTGCAAAGTAACATAATTCAAATATGTTTCCTTCTTTTGCTTCTTGTAACTTAGTAGCTCCCCATGCAATATTATCTAAAGCATCAGTTCCGTTTTCTTTTATCCAGCCACTAATATTATAAACAGCATCTGGTGTGTCTTCAATCTCTTGACATCCTTTCCAGATTGTATTGATAATATCATCATGTGCAGATTTAAATTTAATATTAGGATCCTCTCTATGATACATTCCAAGTGCTACTGCTAACTTTAGTTGTATCCATCTAGTTTTTTCTTTAGAAGGTTCTACACAATCTAACAATTCATTGAAGTTTAGAAAGTTCTCAATTCCAACATTATAAAATAAATGTTCCATATCATCATCTGAACCTGTTTCTAATACTCTTCTAATCCAATGTAAACTACTACGGAAGCCAATAAACTCTTCCATAAAATATAAAAATGCTATTCTATTTTTTCTATCTATATCTTCCTTACTACCAGGAACTATTCTAATATTTTTCTTTTGCTTTACTTCCTCTAGCCTTCTTATCATACCCACCACCCGTATAGTTTTAAGTTAGTTCTCCAATGTACATCATTATATGTTAATGGCTTCTCAGGATGTAACTGCAAGTGTTTAAACATTAAACTAGTTTTCTCGTCTAGTATTGGTATACTAAATCCAAAAACTTCGTCTACTGCTTCTTGTAATTCTTTCATTCCTCTATCTGTTATTTCGTTAAAGCCTTTAAAGTACTCTGCAAACCATTCGTAATCTCTAATTAATGCATGATCAAAGTTATTAAAGTGTAGTTGCCTAATAGCACTACGAGCTCCTATAATACTCCAAATTCCATTTTCAACATCAGCACCAACAGTTAGCCATGTTAAAAGTCTTTGATAGTTTGCGGCATGCATTATCTCTTTAATTTCTTCTGGCTTTATTAAAATTCCTGCTTCGGTTGAGAGCTTAACTCCTTCTCTAAAACCTACACGGAATGCTTGATACTTAGATGCATTTGTATATACGTTACAATAGCAACCAGGTAGTTCTTTATATTGTGTTTCATCCCAACAAAAATCAACTTGATCTCTTTCGTTATTAGACTCTTCATGGCTTTTCATAGTTAGTAAGTGTTCTGTATTCCATAACTTTAATCCTCCATTGCCATACATTAATCCATTAGTATACTGTCTACCACCCCAAGTGTAAGACATAAAGCCAATATTTTTAGGAAGATTTAGTTCAAAGAAACTAGGATCAACAACACTATCTGCATCTACTGTAATAACATATTGCTCTCCAGGAAAAGCATTTGCCGCGGCTTTGTGTGCGGCATCAAACCCTTTTACTCCGTGTACACGTTGTATCTCTTGATGAGGAGTTGTTTGCTGTAATGTTTTCCAGTTAGCATCTGCATTTGGCTCGTCATAACTTAAAAATACTATTGGAATATCTTTAATAGTTTTAGTACCTTTTTTCCAAGTAGTAATTTTTGCTTTTTCTTCTTTAGATAACTTAAACATTGACATTGTTAAATTCCTTTTCTAACCATTCCCAGTCGTTAATTAGATTCATCTTTACACTATTTGCATATTGCAATCCATGCTTAACTCCTGCCTTTGCTCCAAGTATTACCCACTTTGCATTCTCTCCATCTGCTACAGTAGACCATACGTGATATCTAACTGACGCTTCAAACACCTCATCAAAGTAGTTGTATATAAGCAAACTCTCTTTATACTTCTCATTTATAAGACTTCTTTTGCCACCTCTATATGATGCCCTGTTGCTTTGTTGCCATTCTTGTTTATTAATATGTTCTTCTAGTTTATTAATTTCGTCTATTCTTGCCTTGTCTCTTCTTTTAACTGCACCAAATACTGAACCTAACGATGCCAGTTTTGCACACTCTCTAAATGCTCCTATAAACGCACTATCTGGTGTTGCGTTAAATCTTGTCTCACAACTAACTTTAGACTTAGCAATAGTAGATGCTCCTATTGTTGTAGACAAATCAATTTCCCAACTGCGACCTTCTAGGAATGGTTTTTTTGGAAATAACTTAACTCCACCATATCCGTACTCTAATCCGTTAACTGGATTAACACTATTCCATACAATTACACATTGATCTTCTGGATGATCCCAGTACATTTCATCTGGATCTGGAACAAAGTCAAAATCAAAGTCATCTACAATCCAGGCATCAGCGTCAACTACATAAAAGTTATCTGTATCTGATAGTTCTGCACAACGTTTATGTACTTCGTATATTCCTTTTACATCTCTAACTTCTTTAACGTTCGGAACAAACTCCACAAGTCGCTGATAGTTTTCCTCGGCATTCCATTCCCCTTGGGATATAAAAAACACATCTAACATATTCTATCCTATAATTAATTGTTCAACATCAGTTTCTTTAACTAACGGTGCAAGCCTAATGGGATTAAAATAACTTGCTTTATAGAACTTACTTGCTTGTTCATCTAATGTTGCAATCTCTAAACTCATATCTTGTTTTAATATTCTTCCTAGTTTCTCTGTCTCACTCTGTAATATACTTTTACTCCAAGTAAAATCACTTATTGCACAATGCTCGTCTTTGCCATAAAACTTTGGCATAATTTCTTCATGCCAGTATTTGTTATGCCATTCAAAGTCTCGAACTAAAGTAAAATCAAACTCGCTTCTTTTTAAGTTTGTCATATAGCAACCTAGTCTAGCACCATACATTGCCCATAAGCCATTTTCAACATCAGCACCAACACTCATCCAAATTAACAAACGTCTATGATTTTTGTAATTGTTTCTCTCTGCTACTTGTCGCCAATCCATAGGCTGACCGTTATGTAATGCTAACTTAACACCTTCCCTAAATCCTGCTCTATATGCTTGATAAGGAGTCTTATTATTATACACATCACTATAGATATTGTTTAACTGATGATAATGTATATCCCAACAAAAGTCAACAGCACCTGCTCCGCCACTAACTTCCTCATGTGTTCTCATTTGTTCAACTACTTTTACTGGCCATAATTTAATACCACCATTGCCGTATACTAAACCATTTATAATATTCTTCCCTGACCAACTTAGTACGTCACTTTTATCAAATGCTTCTATCTCTAGTTCAAGTTCAAAGAAGTCTTCTCTAACTTTATTATCTGCATCAATACCAATAAAACGTTCTGTTTCTGCTAGTTTAGCGGCGGCTTTATGACAAGCATCAGAACCAAATACTCCGTGGCTTCTTTTAGCCCAAGGACAAATTGATTGTAAGTGAGCCCAGTTCTCGTCTGCATTTGGTTCATCATAACTGATAAACACAACATCATATTCACTTATAGGCACACTCATGCTTCTACTCCTACGTCTAGATTGTTTGCTTTATATAACAAATTTATTGGGGTGTTGTTTGGCCAGTTAGTAGATATCTCAAACGGTACATTTTGTCTTAACATTAGTGCAGGTAAACTAACCCATGCTACAAAGTTATCAGGATCATCTCCTGTTATTAGAGCACCTTTTAAATCTCCAGCCAAATCGTCTATTGCACTTCCTGCTGTATAATTACTTTGTGCATAAACTTTACCATCTTTTATATATAATGTAATATGTGTTCCTGGTCCAGGATGAGATATAATTGTTTGTAGTTCTGACGTTCCGTTAAATGCATAATATTTTTCTGTCTTTACAAATACTATTCCTGTTGCTACTTGAGGTAAGTTTAAACGTACATCTTTATCATTATGTACAATGTCGTGTATAACAGAAGGATCAATTAAATCCCATAAAGAAAACTCTGCATATCCTTTTTCCATTAATTGACCTATAGCAATATCAATATTACCAAAGTATATGTGTGGATCGCTACTATCAGTTATGTAAATTTTAAGAGGCATTGTTGCTTTATTTTCCATTGCACGAGTTGTCCAAATTCTGTTTGGTTCTACTCTCACTATTCCTTTTTCAGCAAACAATACAAATTTTATTTCAGCATTATTATTTTCTTCATGTAACGTAGTACTATGCCAATTATAACGACTATTTGTTGCAAGTTTGTAAGAATCTAGTTTACGTTTATCAACTAAATCTAATGCTCCAATTTTTTCATTAAGTGCAACCTTATAGTTACTTTGGCTATCACTACCTTCTAATAAACTTTTAATTTTAGCATATGTAACATTAAGTGCTTTTGGATTATCAGGTTGTCTTCCTGCAGATATTTTCTTAATAGTACCGGCACCGTCATATTCAACTGACCAAAATTCTTCTTTAACTCTTGTACGTTTTCTAACTGTAAATTGTATATCAGCCATTGTGTACATACTCCAATGTTTTCTCTGATTTATCTAACCATACTGGAAATAACTGTACATGATTTTCTAATTTAAAATTACTGTTTGACGGATAATAAGAAATCCAATCATGCCATGTATTAGTTGCATACATTACAGGAGCAGTTTCTAAGTCTCTAATACTCATATCAACTAACGGAAATGTTTCATATGCTTGCCAGGACGGAAACAAAGAAACTATAGCACTTAGCCAATGTTGTAACTCTGCTTCTTCTGGAAAATAGTAAGTCCATAACTGTTCTTGTGTAAAGTTTATTACTAACATAAACGACTCAACGGCACTCATTGAATCTCCTATTAGCATGACATACGGAATCCCCAAATGATTATTCTCTTCTTGTACTTTTCTTTTTAGTATTTTCTTTTTAGGAATTTCTAATAACCTGTGATCTACAAGTTTACCAGGAACTATGTTTATTTTGTGCTCTATCGCAATTTCTAATAACTTAAACGACATAGGTCTAATAGCAACACCTGCCTGACATAATATATCTCCGTCCTCAAGTGGAATACGAGATAGTTCAAGTAATTGCTCTTCTGGGCTTGTTTCTAATAGTTCTACAAATACAGTTTCAACATCATCTTTAAAAGACTTTATATCAGCCTCAGTTACTTTATATAGTTCCATGTTGTTTCCAAATACATAACACTTCATGACATAAAACTCATAATTTGTCTATAGTTACGAAGTATACTCATTTTGTTCATCATATGTATATCCTCTCCTGTAACTCTTACTGCAATATTTTTATATTCCTCTTCTAAGTTACTAAGCATAACCCAATCGTTTGCTCCTTTAACTTCTACAATATCATCACGTTGATCTTGGTAACGCATATGTAAAGGTATGCGTCCTATAAACCCTCCGTCTTGGAAGCCGTCACATAAGTGACATGCAATAGAAGCCGCATAGTCAGTACGATACAAACTTCCAGGAAACTTATATAGGAAGCGATAATATTCCCAATGATCCTTTACATGCGACCATACATTAAAGAAATGTTGTGCTTCTTCAGACTTTCTCCAATATACTACTGTTGACCACCACATGCGTATTCCTGCATAATGCAACCATCTTTCTGTAGTATAAGGTTCTTGACAACGCAGATTCATTGCATCTCGGTGCATTGCTACATCACTTTGTCCACCAAATAACATTTGTAAGTTATCGTTACCTACTAGGTAGTCTGTATCAATTAATATAGTTTCATCGAAAGGAGTCAAGTTATATATGTCGTGCTTATTTGTATTTGTAAATTGTGCATTAAAACTTTTATAAGCACCATCATTATGTATTCTAATATTAGTTTCATATTCTGGATCAGTCATAATAACTTGATCCCAGAGTTTTGTGGTCATCTTTTTTGTAGTATATTGTTTGGATTGAATTAAACTGCGTTCGTTGGTTACTAACACTACGGGAATATCTGGCATATATTTCTTTAGTGCTGAAGTGGCAACAATCGCTAATTTAGTATAATCTATTTGCTCATTGTTATAAGCAAACATCATAAAACCTTTTGTCATTTTGCTCCTACAACTGTCTTTGTTGCTCTAGCTTTTTTTAGTTTTTGTTGTTCGTCCCATTTTAGTTGCATTGCTTTATCATATGTTTCTAATAGTTTCTTTAGGAACTCTTTGCTTTTATCAATAGAACTAGTGTTACCAATGCTATCTGCAATGTATAATACTTTTTTAGGATTTAGACTTACCTGTGCAGACACATAACCAATTAAGTCTTGTGTTACTTTAAAGACATAATTGTTATAGTTTAGTAGTAACATTGATTCAACACGGGCATCAATGTTCTTCCTTTGTGTTTGCAGAGTCAGTCTATAATTTGCAAAAGCAAGTGCTTTTTTTAGTCTATCATCCATATTACTATCCTAGAGTTATATATGCACTTATTTATTAGGAGAATGTAACGAAGTTAAACCGTTAAGTTTGTGTCCATACAACAGGGTTTGATACTACTGGTGTTGGAATATCTAACGTCACGTTGTTTTCTGTAACACTATTAGGATGGACCATAGTTGCTATTACAGAAAGTTCACCTGTTGATGCAAGTGTTGTACTAGAGCTATCTAGTACTATTCTTAAGTTAAGATACTTACTATCAGTGCCATAAACTCTTCCATAAACTTTTACTCGTATACTTGAATAATTACCATAACCAGCATATCCGCCATATCCGCCATATCCGCCATAGCTACCGCCGCCACCAGCTGGGCTAGTGTAGAGTAGTTTTTCTGTACTATTAAGCTCACTAAATCCAACATCTTGTGTAATACCAACAGAATTTAAACTTGCTATTGTATCAACACTAAGTTTAAGAATACCCATGTCTGCAAATACTGTTTTCCATGTTGTATAACCCGAACCGCTTCCGTTAGTATATGCAAGTTCTAATCTAATATCACCACCAGCATTAAAGAAGTGTCTAGCACTTTCATAGTAAGCTGGGTCAGTACCAAACAAATAATCTAGTTGTGTTTCAAACTTATTTGTCCAGCCTGTGGTGCTACTAAAAGTGTTTAATGTAGTTAATTGTGTTAAGTTTGGATCTACTTCGTTGCGTTTAGCTCTAGCAAGTTCGAGGTAATTATGTGCAGTATTAAAGAAGTCTGCTGTTATTTTCCCACCACGTGATGTTACTACAAGCTCATTGTCTGTAGCATCAGTTCTAAGTGTACTAATATTAATTCTGTTAACTAATTCGTTTGCATGTGTAGAAGTAACTTTGTCGCCTCTTGCTACTGTAGATATTGCTGTTCCTCCCCAGCCCCATCGGATACTATCTTGAACTGCGGTGTCATCTGTTTCAGATGGTCCTTCATTTGCATGTGTGTCTGCAAACAGTTCATTTGTTTCAGCTGAAAGAGTATTAAAATAATCTTTCTCAACTTTATTGCCTTTTGCGTTTCTTGGATGGCCAGCCATATTATCTAACTCCTACTGTGGCCTCAATCAATCCAATATCTTTGCCGTTAAAGTCTTCTAAACTACGACCAATAATACTAAAAAGAGGATCATCTGTGGTTGCTTTTCTTGCAACGCCTGGTGTATCACTTGCTACTAGTCTATCACCTTTTGCAATAGGTCCTGTTACTTTAGTTGGAATACGTCCTGCTACTGCGATAGGTAACGCATGCAGTTCTCTTTTACGTCTTGCGTTTAACAAGTAAGCAGGTCTTGTTGAGACAACACCAAATATTCCTGGATCGCCATCAAACATTGTACTAGTTACTTCGTTAACTCCACCAAGTGCTACTAGTGTACCTGGCTCGTATGTTGCATCGCCTACATAAATTTCAGCAACGTCAGCAAATTCTGCTTCAATAGCAACACCACGTAATTTAAAATCACTACTTGAATTTAAGTTTAAACCTTTACCAATTACACCTGTTTGGTTGTAATCGCCAGTTCCTAAATTAGCATCTGCACCATTTGCACTTGCACCACAAAATGATTGTAAGTTTTCACTTGCATGAGGAGTATAATCTGCATCACTACTAACAATCGCTACAAGTATTCCGTTAACTTTAAGTTTGATTGCTTTGTGTATATACAAGTTTGGAGTTGCGGCATTATAGTTGCTATCTTTAATTGTTTCATTTATAACAACACCTGTTTCTAATCCAGGTACGCCAAATATATTATTAAGTTGAATAAATGAGGCTCCGTCCCACATAAACACACCTTGATTTGCAGTATCAAACCACATATCGCCTTTAGCACGTTTAACTAAAGAAGGTTCAGAACCTACAAATAAATGTCCTACTGGCTTCCACACACCACCGCCTTGGTAGACGTTGATCTGTTTTGGTTCGCCAATTACATCAGTATTCTTATACCAAATTTGCCCAACAATAGGATTTGTTGGTTCGTCATTACTATTAAAGTTTTCTAATAGTTTAACAAAATTTTCAGCAATTAATTCGCCGTATCCTAAATAGTTTTTTCCTAAAAGATTTAAACCGTAGGTTGTATCGATTTCGCCCTCTTGGATATTTAGGAGAATTGTACCATCTGTTTTGTTTACTTCATATGCCATAGTTTATTATCCCTTACCTATTATTTAGTACAACTAGGCTCTTATTCTTAGTGTGTAAATAATTTGTATTCTTTGTTCTGCGGTTTTCGTAACCGGATGAAACCTGTAATGCGTTAATAATCTTCCACTATCTAAGCCAGTTATACCTTTGCTTTTCAAGCCAATTTCATCAAAAATTATCTCTCCGTTACTTGCTAATCCTGCATCATATGTTGCATCTGTTAAGTTAGTAATATAACCACCAGTCTGCGAATTAACATCTGGATCAGCATAATCAAGTGTTGTAGTAACAATTAAATCTGTAAATTGTGATCCTTTAATATGACTAGTTTCTACTTTATTATCTGTTGGTAATATGTTACCAAAATCTAAAGCATCTACTAATCTGTAGTATAAAGGATGATATAGTCCTGCATTTTCTCCAAGAATATTAGCAGATTTATATGTAATAGTTCCTGCATTAGTAGATGTTGCTCCATCACCAAAGTGTATTTCGCTAACAATACTATTACCAGAGCTCATTACTTCTGCAAGTGTTTGACTCATGTTTTCTTTATGTACAGAGTTTTTACCTTTGCGGAGTACTTGTTTTGTATCGAGATCAATAATCTCAACAAAACCTTCGATTCCTGCGTTAATATCTTGTATATGTGTCATTATTAATATTTAGCCCTTTTGTTATAACCCGTTATATCAATCAACTCGGAACAAATCCAACTTCTCCATCTGGATTAGCATCAGTTAATGTTACAGTAGATTTATCTGGATTTAAGAAATTAATTGTATTTCCATCTTCGTCAGTAAGTATTGCAAAATTAGTTTCATCAACATCTACACTAAGTTGGAACTCAGATGTTTCTATTGACATTGATAACGTTTCTTCTATACCAACGTTAATTGTTTGTGTGGTTGATATTTTATTATTAAAGTTTGCAATCTTAGTATGGAAAGGTTTTACTTCCTTAACATATGTTTCAACTTGTTCTGAAAGCCTATCATAAAATAATGAAATAGTTCTTAAATCAGATCCTGATGTTTTAGATATATCTAAGTATGTTGTTTTAATTGCCCAGTTTGAACTTGGAATCTGGTTTAATGACTCCTTAACCATATCAAAAAAGAATACGTTAAAGAATCCAACATCACTGCCTACTAGTAAATCTTGTCTTAATGCAGTCATAATACTTTCTAAAACTTCACTACCATCTTCGTCCCATGGATACTTGTCCCAACGAGCCGTGTCCCATGCATCACCTAATGTTCCGTCCCATACACTATCTAAAAATTGTATTGTTCCATTACGTTGATATACTAGTTCAATGTCTAATCCATCTTTATTAAATGAACGATCTAGTTCGCCGTTAGCATCTAGTAATCCAAATACAGTAATATCATCTGTTATTGTTGTTATTTCTGACAAGTCACTTACAAACATTTGTTCACTACCTTCAATATATCCTGATGCAAAGTAATCAACATACTCCCAATAAGGAGTTAAGTCTTTTATATAAGGTCCAAATAAAGGCTGGTATGTTAACAAGTGTGCATCAAACGTTGCCTTGTTTACAGAATTTACTTGTAACAGATACTTGTTTGCTGAGTAAACTAAGTTACGTCTTGCTTCTCTTACATTCTTATACCAAGTTTGTGGTAAAGGAGTATACTGATTTCCGTATCTACGAAGTGGATGTAATTTAGTATCTGGAACTCGTCTTCTTGCAGGAATTACTGCTTGATAACCCCCAGTAAGTCCGCCATCTCTCTGTAATGCAGTAGCTCCACTAACTATCATGTTCCAATCACTTGTTACATCTGCAACGTAATCAGTAGTAGAAGTAAATCCACCTGAACGTGTTACTAACATTGGTCTATGTAGTTTTTTCTTTTGTTCTAGTTTAGGATCTGTTGATGTTGCCAATACAGTTCCGTTAACATCAGCTAAATCTCCGTTACCATCTATTGCATACTTAGGTCTAAATACTGCTTCGACTATTTCTCTTGTATCGTTTAAAAAACCAATAATAGGAATATCTCTTTCATTATAATTAGTAGATATGCTAACTTCAGATGAATAATCAAAGTTTATAATATAGTCACCTTCGTTATAAACTGTATTAGGTGCCCATATTTTTAATGCATTTGTTCTTCTATAATTGTCTCTGCCTGCTATGCTTGTTTTAAGCCTACGGAATAGGTATTCTGGAATAACACTTCCTGACTTACCTTCACTTACTAGTAAACTATTAACGTGTTGTTGCAATCCATCATCTCTTTCAACAATTCTTAGTATTACACTTTTTCTTGTTGATAAGAAACTGTTAAGATTTGAAACTACTAAGGCACTAGTTGCAATTGGACTTGCCCAAGTTATACCTGCAACATCTGGACTGTTTAGTGAAGATTGTATTGCAAGTGCTGAATAAGGTCTTGTTACATTGCTTGGAGTATCACTTGGATTCTTAGTCCAAAAATAATACTTTGTTACTAACGCACCATTACGAGTGTATTCTTCGTTTTGCGTATATCTAATAACAGGATCACCACTTGACATATCTACTCTAGCATTAGGGTGTGTATCAACTGACGGCTCTTCATCTGACGAAGACCATTCGTATATTTCTACTTCACTATCTGCAAATTGTTCTCCCCAATAGTTTGCTCTGTATTCAATGTTGTCTCTTTGCTCGTACTCTGCATAACGTAACTTGCTGGTATCCCACCATAGTTTGCCAACTTGTATTGTTTCCCAATATGTTGTTGCATCTAGTTCTGGATTACCAAACTCATCTATATTATAGACTGCTGGATCTGCACCTTGTCTATAATCTAAGTATTGTGTTACTTCGTCAATAGTAAATCCTTTATAAGGATCAAACAGTTCAATATTAGTAAGTTTGTTTCCAGTAGTTCCGTCTAACAATGTAATACTATCTATTGCTTTTGAGTTTACCATGTCACCTGTTAGTGTTGTTGCTTCTTGATTTATTTCCCAAGCAGTTCCGTTAAACTCATATACTGTATATTCACCTTGAGCAGTACTATCTGGCTCTAAGTAAAACTTAGTTCCAACAGCAATGTTTGTAAAGTCAGTTGGTAAGTCTGCTGTAGTTTTACCTTTAGTGTTCATCATTATTATTGCTACTAAGTTTTCAATTTTTGTTGAAACTCTAGTAGGAATTAAAATATTATAAGAATCAATTACTTTTGTAACTATGTGAAAAGTTCTAATTGGATCTTCGTTAGTTCCAAGTATTAATAGCATATCATCTACAGCCAAGCCATGTGCATTGGCAAATGTAACTTTGCTTTCTGCAAACTGAGGATCTGCATTAGGACATATTTCACTTATTAGTGCTGGTACAGTACCTTTTAAAATATTCCAGCTAACTTCAGTTTCACCTGTTTCTGTTGATGTAAAATCTTTAAAGTCAAAATCACTTAACCATACACTAGGTGGATTTGTTATAGCATCTTCTGTAACTACAGTCCATTGTGCTGAGTTAAATGCTGTAGTTGGTCCGCCTGTAATTGGTACTAAGGCCTGATATAATATAGCATTATTCCATACTCTATCTTGTTCCTTATATAAATTAAACTTACTAAAGGATCTTAATTCATTTAAACGTTCAAAGTTATCATCATTAAAAACACTAATGTCTGAACCAAACAGTTCATTAACACTTCTCTTTTGTACGTTTGTTTCAATTAGGTTTCCTACACCAGCACTAGGTAGCCAATTATTCTTTGCTACATAATCTGCTGTTAAAGTTGAACGTGGTATTACTGGAAAGTTAACATCATTACTTCTTGTTACCCATCTGCTATCATTCTTTAGTATATCAATTATATTATCGCTTTTAAGGTCAACATCATTTTTGCCTTCTTTAAAACGTATAACTTGTCTAGTACTTGTTACGTCCTCTGCCCTAATTTCTATTTCCCAAACTTTTCTATTTCCTAGTTTACCAAATTCTCCATCTGTAAACATCCATTGTTCGTTAATTTCTAAGTCTTGTAATACTCCTGGAATATCGATTGCAGAGTTCCTAAACAATGCTTCAATGGCTAAGTTTGTTCCTGAAGCAGATATTAATCCTTGCTTAAATGCAAATTCAACAGACTCATCTGCAATTATTTCTTCAATAATTGATTTCTTATCTGGAATAATATCTCCTTTACTAACATCACTTAGGAATGTATTAAATTGACTTTTCTCTGATTCTCTTGACTTGATAACATCATCTGTTAAACTTTCAAATCCTGGAAGTAGTCCTGTGTTTGTTACTACAACTCCTTGTGCAAATGGCTTACCGTCCCAACCTCTAGTTCTTCTAGCAATTAATTTCATGCTTGGAAGTCTAAACTGTAGTTGGCTATTGTTAATTACATCTCCAAATCTAGTAGAGTTATTAAAGAAAAATACATGATCATAACTTCTTATTGAAAAGTCAATAAACGTAACTTGCTTTTGAGAAGTAATCTCAACAAGGTCTTGTTTATCGTTGTAGTTTCTTGATATTAACAAATCACTTGGTTGTGCTAACTTTCCGTCTGAGAATACAATCTTTCCTCGTCTAGTTAAATCGTTGTCTAGTTTATCAAGATGCCCTTGCTGATGTTCATATAAGAATCCTGAAGAGTCAATAGGACCACCTAACCAGAAAGTATCTGTTCCCCAGTTCTCCCCAATCCATGTCATTGCATCTAATGCCACTTGCTCCCAGTTACCAACAGTTCCTCTTGAGTTTAAACTATCAAATACTAATCCGTTTCTTACCTGTAATTCTTGTAATCCAATAAAGAATTCATATAGTTCTTGTTTAGTTTCAAATTTATGTCCATAAGAAACTTTTGTTACATCTTGTACATGCTGTTTAAAGAAAGTAAATGTATCTGTATCTGTTGTTACTTTACGTTGATACGTTCCACTTGCACTTCCTGTAGGTCCTTCTTTTATAGGTAATACTATATTAAAGTATCTCTCTTCTGGATCAAAGCCATATACTCTAAATCCAGCATCTTCTCTTTCTAGTCTTACTGCACTATATCGTAATTCGTTAGTTGCAACACCTTCGTCTAATGTTAAGTTAAAATCTTCTTCAGGTACAAATGTTCCATCAGCAAACTTTGCATGTGGCATTTTAAATTTAGCTTCTTGATTACTATATCCGCCCATACCAAACATTAATACAACTCCGAGGCTTTCAATTTCGTTGATTACTTCTGAACCAGGAAAGTTTAACTCTTTATTGTTTTCAAACAATAATGCTCCAATACCAACAGTAGGCCTTAACTGTACAAAAGGTACATCTGGAAAAATACTATATGTTCCTAGTGCTTCTGTTGAATTATTTTTGTTACTAACAATATAAGGATTAATTCCTTTTTCTATTGCTTCGTTTACAGTTTCCTTGTTGCCTATCTTATCTAAAATTTGATGGTATGCTCCTGCAGAACTTCTAGCCCATAAATCTTCCCATACACCGTAACTGCCAATCTCCCAAGGAGCGCCTGCGGCATCTTCTGTTACAGTTATTCCTAACCATTCTTTTGGGCTTATTAATCTTGCAGAGTTAGTAACTGGAAATCCATTTGGGTAATCTCTTTTAACTGACATGTCATATACTAAAGGAGTACCAGGCTCACTTATAAGTCCTGTTGTTAACGCTTGCTCTAATGCAATACGCTGAGTTGCATCACCCCATTGGTAATGTGAATCCCACCAAGTTGGTTTATTAGTAAATTTTAATATTTCCCAAGGTCGACTGTCTGGCTGATATGTTCCAAATAATCTAACATACATTCCTCTCCAGCTCTCTCCGCTATAATTCCATGTCCAAGGATCCGTAAAATCAAAATCTTGTGTACGATCTCTAAAGTCAATATCGTTAGATTGAAACCATCTAACTTCTGCTAACGAACGTAATGGAGTTACAGTAGGACTTGCATATAACCCTGCGTTTTCTCTTGTTGCTTCATCTGAAAGAGGTGTACAACTAACATAAATTCTTCTTTCTAATTCTAGTATTAAGTAATCTCTAGCATCAGGAGCTGAATAAATGTTATCCTGGTGTGCCATTACCTTACTTCCGTCATGTCTTATAATTAAGAAACGATCAAAGTCTCCCCAACGTTCTCTAATAAGTTCTGGCTTAGTTAGTGCTTTTAATCCTAGTTTAGTCGGACTAGCAGGCATTCCACTTAACAATGGAGTTGATAAACCTCTATAGTAAATACTTACAATACTTGCAACATCAACTGGTGTGTCAAATACAACGTTAGGACTTGTAACAGTATAACCAGTTATTTGTAATATGTTATCAATATAAACATAAACATGATCTGGATCATATTCGTCTAATGCTAAAGTACTACTTCCAACGTTAATTGCGAATGTTGTTTCACTTGCCCCTGCTATAGTATAATCTACTTTAAGCATGTTAGTAGTAGAAAACACCATTCCACTTTCTGAATCTGGCGAGTTCCTATTAACCTCAATGTTTAGTTGGTCTAGCAATAAGTCTAATATTTCTCTAGAATTTGAAGTTGTTACATCATATGTGTTGTTATAAGTTTCTACTAACTTTATAAATCTTCTATGCCATCTCCAAGAATTCATGCTCCTATTAATAACAGCCTCACCTAAACTTGGATTAAGTCTTTGCGTAGCCCACATGCCTCTTATTGCTGAAATATCAGCAGTATAAGATCCGTTTAGTGATGGAATTTGAAAACCATTGTCCCAATTACTACCATCCCTTGTGTTTGCTTTTATATTCTTTGTTAAAGCAGAGTCTAGTATTGCTGGTGTAAATCCGTTTACAAACGAAATATTTTGTGTTGGATTATATGCAAGTCCTGGAATTGCAGTACAATGTTCAAGTTCTAAACCAGCCTTGTTTAAAAATTCACCTTGGTGTTTAATTTCAATAGTTGAAGAGTTACTTACATCTGTTAATGAAATATTAAACTCTGTTACAAAATTTGCTACATCTCTAGTAGTAGTATGATTCCAGTTATATGGTATACCATCAACTTTTACTTCAGGAGACCTTGGATCGTTTTTAACATCAATTACCATTAATGTAGTACCATAGTAATTTGGACCAAATGTACACTTATAACAGCCTTCGCTTAATGCTAGATCAAGTTTTATAAATCCATCAACTGTTGTCGCTGTTGCTACTGTAACATTATTGTGGTCTTTAATAATTATGTCTGTTAATGTTGTAGTATTAATTACTAATGGTTCGTCTGTTGCACCTACTAACATATTATGTACAACTGTTTGATAGTTGTCATTATGTTGTACAAGTACACCAGATTTATGTCTTACTACTGTCCAATCATAGACTGGCCAAGATGTTTCTGTAAACGTTAATCCTGTTGTTGGCATCTGCGTTGCCTGTATTCTAACACTTGCCCAACTTTTTAATCTATACCAAGCTCTTAGTAAACCTGTGCTTAATCCACTGTTTACATCTGTAGGTAAGTTTGTAATTGCGTCATTCATTCTTCTAAAGTTTATTGGTCCTGGAACATCAGCATCTCTGTCACTTGAATCTAAAAACTTTGTAGTATCTTGCAAAGTATAATTAAACAATATATCAGCAGTTTTGTTAACAGCATTATTTGTTAACTCTGTTGAAAAGTTTGCTTTATCAAACTTAATTCTAAATCCACTCTCTTTATCTACTGATCCAGTGCCGTCTGTAAATTCAATAATAGTTGAATTCTGTCTAGTTGGAACTTCATTATATGTTTCTTTCCATAAGTCAAGTGCTACTTGATCTCTATCATACAATCTCCATAATGGAACATGGGTTTTACTTAACCTTGTCTGTGCTGGAATGACTGCTCCATTTTTAACTTTGTATTCTAGATATGCTTTCAAACCTGCTTTAATGTACATAGACTGGCCGTCTCTTAGTTTATCAATTATAAAATGAGTACAAATACCTTGTGCATCTGCTCGGAAGATAAGAATATTATTCATATACGTTCCAGACCTTAACCATAAAGTTTGGATAGCTCGTATTCTGTTTCCTCCTCTAAATCTTGTCGCTATTAAATTAAGATCACTAATTGCAGTTCTTGCTAATTGGTTTGTTGAAAATGTGTCTGTTAAAAAGTTTTCAATAGCAGTCTCGTCACCGTTAAGTAATGCTTGATAAATTGCTTCGTTTTGTGTTTGGTCAGCAGTACCAAGAAAGAAGTCTACCATAATTCTTAAAATAGGAGTTCCAATATAATCATTAGGCTGTTGAGTTGCCCCGGCTTCGTCTTCGACTACACAAGTAATACGTCCTTTAAATGTAGTTCCATGATTAAATGCTTCTAGTGTATTCTCAAATTCAATAATAGGTCTTAGAGCAACGTCTTTTCTATCAGTAATATCACTTTGTCTAATATTTAAAAAGTTACAAATTTCATTAATTGTATCTTTATGTGTCCATACATTTGCTCTAGAAAACGCACTTCTATTTTCAGCACCAATTGCTTGTGTAACATAATGTTTTTCGTTTATTCCTAGTATATCACCTTCCCAAGATATTTCGTCCCATGATAAATTTGTCTGGTCCCATAACGAAGTTAGCTCTGTACTATAAACTGTTCTTCTATCTTGTTGCGTAGCTGGTAAGAATCTAATACCTGCTGGAGTTCCAACACCAGCAACTTGGAAAATTCGTTGTGTATTAACTTCTGCAGACCTAAGTGTTGTTTCTGAATTTACATAGTAATCGTTTAGTACAAGTGTTATTGACGTACCGATTGCAGGAACAAATCCTGTTCTCCATATAATAGATTCTGACACAAAGTCAAAATTAGTACCCACTACTTGTAAAACTCCGTCTACATAGACTTCAACACTTGCTGATTTATTGTAACCAAAGTCGCCGTCTACTTCATTATTAAAGTCTACTTGTCCTGTATCATTTGCAATATGTGTTTCTGTAATTGTTCCATTGACGCTTTCTCTACCAGTAACATCTTTCTTAAACGAAACTCTCATGCCGTTTTTAAATTGCAGTACTTTGCCGTTTGCTTGTATTGGAGTTGTATAAGTTTGTTTTCCAATAATATCAGAATTAATATTAATAGGAGCACTTGTATCTGAAACTATAGAACCTGTAAGATGTAGAATTGGTGTTTGAGGACGTATCCACATATAGTTACTCCAGTTAATAAACTTATCTGGATTAATTGGAAGATCGTTAACACTTACTGGAACAGCAGGTTCATCATCATGCTTATCTACAAAGCCTTGTGATAATGCAATGTTATCTGATGTTAATGTATAAGTCTTGTTATCGTTTCTTCTGACTACAATACCTTCTTCTAATTGTCTTTTCTTATTATCTGCTGTTGGTAAAAAGTCGTTAACATCTTGGATAGCACTAGCAATTCCTGATGTAGGTCTTCCAATATTATAGTTTACATTTTCTATAACATTAGGTTGGAACATATCTTCGATTGTTGCTGTAAATATTTTCTTAGTAATATCAGTTTTAAATATACTAGGTAATAAATTTACTGCAAGAGGTTCTACTTTTCCTACTTCTTTTTGCTTTGGATATGTATTGTCTCCAATAACTTTGCCATTAAACTTTTTAGGGTTTGCCATTTATATTAAATCCTTTTTGGTAGCGGAACTTGATCTGTTGTAATAATCTCGATATTATCAGCCGTTGCACTACTAATGAATAGTTCGTTCTCTTCGCATTTGATTTGAAAAATATCACTAACAGCCATATCTGCTTGCACAGGTACTAAAGCAACACTTGAAACTACACCAGATAGTTGTTGATGTATCCAGGATGCCATGTCTGTAAAATAAAACGTTTCTCCAAATTCCCAGTTATCTACAGAAAAGTATTGGTTAATAGATCTAATAACTCTACTTCTAACTTCTGCATTACTTACTTTTGTTCCATCACTCTTTGTAACTCGTATTGTTACTTGGTCTCTAATATTTGAATTCTCTCCAAATATAACTTTATATTTTATTGGGTGGAATACAATAGTATCACTTACACTTTTAAAAGGAGCAATACTAGACATAAAGTCTTCTAGTTCAGATGATGTTACAGGAATTGGCTTGTCATCAAATTCTGTTCCTGTTTCTAACCAGTTTCTAAAATTTGAATCATATTCGTCTGTTAAAATAAACATGTCAATAATATTAGTAGTTGTTGCATCTACTCTATTCTCTCTTAAAGGAACATGATTATGTTGTATTGTTAAACTCTTACGTCCAGTAACATTAATGGATGGACTTGTTACATCATCATCCGCTCTTGGTGAAAGAGTAAACTGTCCTTGTGCGTCATCAAATTCTTTTTCCATTAATTCTATTGTTTGTGTTACTCCACTAAGTGTAAAAATTAAATTAAACAAATTTGGATTTGTTGGAATTAAATCATCACTAATACCAGGAAGTTGAACTATAACACGTTTAGGATCATACCTACCATCATCTAGTGTAAAATATTCTGATACTTCAAGTTCTGCTTTTTTAGTAACACCTGGATTATTAGCACCACTGTTTGAAAGTATTTGTACAGTATCTTTAATAACACGTCTAGTTACAGCATCTAATGACTGTCCAAACTTCTGATTATGAAATACTATTTGCTGTTCGCTTCCAAGTACTACAATATCACGTCTTGTAGTTAATGTCCACTTATTACCTTCGTTAGCATGTGTTAAACGTAGTAACCAACTTGATCCGTTAACAGAGCCATCATAGATTCCAGTAGTAATTATTTCATCAGCATTTACAATCTTCCATACATCATTAACATTATCATACTTTAGTCCAAAGTTTCTTTGTGCTTTGAACTCATCAAGTATGTTACGTTTCTCTCCATCTGTAAACACTACTCTTAAATTTGGCATCCAGTTTACTACATCTTGGTTAGCTGAGATACCTTTTATGAAAATTGCACCTTCTCCGTTTGCACGTCTACCTGTGTTTATTCCGTCTGGCGATGTTAAGCCAAATCCATCTCTAAACACATCTTGTACTTTATAGTATCCTAAATCTGCTAACTTGACTAAAGAGTTTTTCTTTAAAGTTCTTATATCTGTTTCAACTGCACTTCTGCCAATTCTTCTAGGAGCAACATCATTTGTAAAGTATCCATGACTTGATCCAATTGTTGTATCTACTGTTACCCACTTAACTGGTACTGTAGGTGTAATTGGTAAAAATCTACGATAGTATAATTGATGCAATGGACGATATTGCATGCCGTCTAAAAGCCATTTATAAAGTTTATTTGTTCCTACTGAATCAGATATCTTACTATCTATAGTTGATTCGTTTGTGTATATAAATGCATCATCTGCTAAACTAATTACAGGTCTGTATGTTGCAGTTGGATCAGCTAAATCTGCATATAAACTTTGTCCTGTGTGAATTCTGTTTACTGATTTTATTCTTGAAATGCCTGATACTTTTCCTTGCGGATAGTTATTATAATCATCAGCAGTAATCATTCTGTTTTGACTAGAAGCGGTTCTACTTGCATTATTTCTAATTTCTTCAAGTGACTCGCTTTCAATACCTGCTAAGTTATTTTTAGGACTAATGTTACAGATTAGTTCTTGTGTTTTACCTAAAGAGTCTACATAAACTAAATTTAAGTTTATTTCTGATGTATCGTTCTTTTGTATTAAAAAGTCCTCGTTAGCACTAACTCTAAACCAAATTCTAATTTTACCAGTTGGTATATTACCAAATGATCCGTTACCAAATTTAATTGATACTTGGTCGTTTGTTCTTGTAATTACTTCAAATATGTTTCTTGACTCTTTATCAATGTCGTTAAATGCAATGTTACTTCCTACAGCACTTTGTACTTGCTCCCAACTTGTTAACGGAGTTCCAGTATCATCAACAGTTTGTACCCATATATCACTATCATTGATATTATCTACATTAATATCAATTACTCTGTTTTCAACTACATTGTTAATAGTAACATCTTGGAATAATAATTCTCCTTGCTTACAGTTAAAGAACCAACCATTTGAATCTCCTGCAAAGCCTGTACCATCGTTATTAAACATGAGACTCTTTGTATTTTGCGGAGTAGGTGCTCTTTCAAGTAATGCTCCATTTAGTAGTTCTACAGGGATAATATCAAATACATATGCCTCACCTGACCTACTAGTTAAGGAAACATTCTCTATTAAATTAGAGTCTTCTGTTTCATCAAATTCATAAATTTCTCTTGTTAACGCACCTGATTGAAATGTGCTTATTGGTCTTCCAACAGGATTGCTTTTATTAAATGCTTCATTTAATATTAAATTATATTGTTCTTGGAAGTCGCTATTTAAAGGGTCAGCCCATACAATGCTCTCGCCTGCTAAGTTTACTCCTCTACTGTCGTAAATTTCTTGTGAGGATGCAATACTATTAATTCTTAAAAAGCCTTCTGCTGTTTTATTTCTATGAGGCTTATAACCAATTTGTCTAGCAATAGATAATACGTTTTCTCTTACTTCAGCAGTTTCTAAGAAAGTTTCTCTTAAATTTAAATCTGATCTAAATGCTAAATTTTGTCCTAAAAAAGAAATTAAATCAACAAGTGCAACATACTCACTACTGTTAATAAAGTCATTAAAGTCTTCTCCGTAGTTTACTTGTATGTGGTTTAGTAATGCTTCACGCAATGACTCAAAGTCATATGCTTTGAAATCTGCGTTAACTAAATTTCTATAATTATTAAGCCAACTCTCTGCGGCGTTTAATTGACTAAGACGCTTTGTCTGGCTCATTAAAATTCTCCCTTGTCAAATTCCAGAGGAAGTGTTGTTACTTCATTTTCTGGACGGTATATTAGTGTTACATTAACAGTAACTGAATGTTCGCTATCTAGTGTATTTACTTCTACAAATTCCCATCTAGGGTCTTCGGAAATAATCCTGACAACATCATTTCTAATTAATGCTCTTGTGTTATCGTCTAAAGGATCAAAAAGTAATTCCCATATAATACTACCATGTGACGGTAACATAATACGTTCACCTAATTTTGTACCAAACTGATTTAATAAATCTCGTTTAGCTAAGTCAAAATCTGTTAACACTGGTTTTGAAAAACTAGTGCCTATCGTACTGTATCCTTTGTATTTTGTTGTCAATGTAGTCATAACTATATTTAGCCAGCTTATTATACTGGGTTATTACTCCTATGCTGTTGTAGGTGCATTTGGTGGATTGTTTTCATCTGTATGTGGATTTCCGTGTTTATTTTGTAGAGATGCAACCTGCGTTACAGAAGATCCCGGAGGAATCTTTCCTATATTTAAAAAGAAACTTCTTTCAAATTGTGCTCGTTGCAGTTTATTAGGAGGAAGATATTTTGACTGTAATCTTTTACCTGTTTGTGGTCCATTTCCTAGTTCAGTTTTCCACTGATCGTTTTGTGGCTGACGCAATCTTTGTTTCATAAAGCTCTTTGTATCAGCATTAACTCCCTCTGTCATTAATTCGCTTGCAGACTTCTTAGCACCTTGTACTTCTCCGGTCATTGCATACTTTGCTTCTGCGTTACGTTGAGAACCGTTTGGAGTATAATGCGAGTTTGCCCATATAGTAGCAATGTCTTTATGTTGTGGTCTACCATCGCCGCTTGCTTTTCCGCTATCAACTAATGCATCTGCCATTCTGTAAGCCTTACTTGGATTTCCAAATGAAGCCATGCATAACGCATCAAACATTGTTTGCGTAATACAAACAGTATCATTTCCAATACGTTTAATAATTCTCTGTCTTAGAGGAGGTGTTATATGTCTATCAATAATTTGTCTACTTGCAATTCTTGCTTCTGCTTCACTAGGTCCATTGACTAATGCTTGTTTTATACTTCCGTCTAGTTTACTTGCTGGATTTTGCGGTCCCCAAATATCTATCCTAGTTCCATACCCAATGCTATAACCTTGAAAGTCTGCATACATTATTCCTCTATATGCTTCTCTACTTTTCATCATATCAAATGCTTTGTCACTCATTACTGCACCTTTTATACTTAAAGCAGGCATACACGAAACAGCATCAGCAGAAACTAAAATTCCTGTTTGTTGTGATACTAATTCACCTTCTGCATTTTCTACAGGTTCTAATGTTTCATAACTTTCTGGTGCTGGTGCTACTGTTGGATTACCTGGTATACTGGCAAGAACTGCTGTTGGAGATTCAGGACTTAATGTTCCAACTGGTAGAGATATTTCTTCCCCTCCCTCAAACTTTCCATGTCCTGCCCACGGCTCGTGTTCTGGCACTCTAGCAGAAACACTTTCTCCTACTAGTTCATTAACAATATGATTATGTACTTCAGGCTTTGATGCTTTTCCTGCTACAGGCCCGTTCATATCAATTCTTGTAGCAGTTTCTTTATATGTTGCCGCAACATTAACGTCCATATTAGTAGCAGACGTTTCAAACAAACCTTTGGCGGCTGTTACATTATAACTCTCTCCTGTTTCAAATCTAGTATGTTCTTTAGACTTAACATTAATGTCCTTTACTGCTTCTACATTTATATTCTTACCGGCATGCATGTTAATATTTTCTTCAGCATGTAAAGAGATATCTTTCTTTGAGTATAAATCAATATTACCTTCCTCGTCCATCTCAATCCAAGCAGTACCTGTTGCATTAATAATATTAATATAGCCACCTTCTTCATGCATTTGTATTTGATGTCCTGAAGAAGTACGAAGACGTATTTGTCCATCTAATCCTTCCTCTCCGTCATCTAACATAAAGCTATGTTGATTTGGACTTAATATCCCATACACTAAACCAGGATGTGTTTTGTTATCTCTAAATGGTCCTGCGTTAGATTGTCCTCTTCGTAAATCTTTGTCTATGCCTTGCTCGCTTAATCTAAAACTAGTAGGGTGTTCTGGCCTACGCATAATATTTTTATCTGCTGTATTAAATCTATTTCTATCACCAATAGGTTTAACTAATCCTTCGTGTGTGGATCCTGATGCTACACCTGGTAATGCATGTGTCTTGTCATCATGTGGCATACAAGCCCACCATACTCCTAAGTTTTTATCTCCGTTAATAAAAGAACATATTACCCAAACATTTAAATCTGGCGGAACATGCCATATACCATAAGCTCTATCTGTTTCTTCAAAAGCTGTAGCACTCTTTGATGGTTTTTCTGCTTGGTGATTTGATGATCCTGCAAACGGAGGACAGTACTTGACTTTTCTCCATGACTGAGGTTTATCCTCATCACCTAAGAACTCTTTTATGTAGACTTGCAAAACACCCATGCCATAAGGATCAGTATTGTCTTTAACTTTACCTAAGTACACTCCTGTTAAATTGTCACCGTCACTAAAAGGATTTGCCATTATGATTTTGCTCCTTGCTTCTTATTTTGTGTCTTTGCTTGATTACCTTTTGCTACTTTTGTAAATGAAGCAAATATTTCATTGCTTGCTTTCTTCTTTTGCATTGCTTCTTTTGCTTTCTGTCCTAGAAGCTGATCCTTAGTTCCATTTAACTTTGATGTAAACTTTCCACCTGCAAACGTATGTACTACAGAGAAAATTCTGTATACTCCTGTTATTGAATCATCGCCATCTATATCCATTAAGTCTTGGTCGTTTCTATCATTGCTAGGTACTTGTACTTCTAAATATATTGTATTGTCTACATTATGCCCTGCTGTTTCTTCTAAGTATTGTTTTATTGACTCTTTATAGTTTCCTAAGTTTTTTATATAAAATTCAACATTATCTGATACTGGTCCAGGGCCTTTTGCTCCTGCAGGTATCTGATGTAACCAATAAGGATCGCCTAGTACATCTAGTTCTATTGTTTGTAAATCACCACTTCCTGTACTAGCACCAGCATGTAATTGTTTAAAAATATACTTTGATGCAAATTCTGGCTTCTTACTATCTGATTGTGTTACTTTTTCTTTACCTTGTGTATTAACAGGAGTAAACCTAGGCTGGTATCTATTACTGCTATCTTGTTGCTCTTTATTAACATCTTCCTCTGACATAGTTTCAGCAAATCTAAATTTATTATTTCCTGGACTAGCCACTCCTGCACTAGTAATTTTAGTACTAGCATCTGGTTTTGTTTGCGATTGCTGTTGAGCATACGTCATTGCTTGGTCACTTATAATTGGTAAAGGAACTCTCCAAAGATTATTAAACTTTAAGTCTACACTAAGTATTTCAGTATTTTCACCTGTATAAATCCATTTATATGCTTTTCTTATTATGCCGTTTTCAATATAATCATCAAGTCTAGCTGATACTGTATCAATAGATGCTGTATCTAATAACTCTATAGGAGAAATAATAGGTTTAGGATTAGGCCTAGCACCAATGAATATTTGTACATCTACTGCCTTTTTCTTACGTTTCTCATCATATGAATCTCCAGATTGTGTAGTAACTCCAGTAACAATCATTAATGTTTTGTTTAATTTTTTAATAGAGCCTTTCTTTGGATCAACTTTTCCTTTTGGCCAAGCATCGTTAACTAAAAAGTTTACAAGCTCAGGAGATGTACCAAACATTTGATGTACAAAGCCTTGTACTGTTTCGCCTGGTGCTAGTGCAATATTACCATCTGTAAATAAACTACTGAAGAATCCTTCTTCTTTTGTTGGAATCTTAGATGAAGCAAAGTCAAACTTTAAACCTAGTAGTGTTGGGCAAACAAAAAATTTATAAGTGTCTGCTTTCTGTTGTGTATTCTTTTCAACTAGTTCTTTTTGATACTCGTTTAATCCTTTTTCTAATCTATTAACCAAACCTCTGATATTGTTTTGTCCACTTGCGTCATTGTCTTTACTAACCTGTACACCTTTTTCTATTTGCAGGTGTTCTGTATTACTTGACGCTCCTAAGTTTGTAACTAATTGCATATTGTATGTTGAGCCTCTAAGATCTAATTTCATTTCTAAGTCAGTTAATGTAACAAACCATTTGTAGATCATTTCGTTCTCATTGGCATCTAAACAAACTACTGGATAGTCAGTTTCACCTACATATCCTTTAAAGTTTATCTCTAAAAGATAAAGTGCTTCTGCTGTATTTTGATAGTTAAATGCTCGACCTGCTCTAGCAATCATCTCTGGAAACTTTCCTCCAATAGGTTCGTTTGCTACTAATTTAAAAGTATGATCGATTGCTGACATATAAAACTCTCCTGGGTGTCCAGGATTTGCTGTTGTAATTTCAAGTGACTCTGTAACAACTGAACCAACTTGTGCTGTATCTATTAACGTAATACCTGCTTTATGATCCCACTCTCTTTCAGCTTCTTTCATAGTCAGAAGCTCTCCTGGCATCATTGTAAGTATTATATTGTAAGTGACACTTCGGTATTGTAGTAAGGCGTTATCGCCAACTTCGCTTGCAATTTTTGGCGGTGGTGACTTGATATCATTAGCCATATTAAACTCCAGATGTGCTGGTGAGGACTTCGAGTACTAACCCAGCCTTTAAATCTCTAATAGGATCTGTAAGTGCATTCCTATTAAGCATTGCAATAGTCCACCAATATTTACTGTTTCCATATAAATCAAAACTTAGTTTGTCTGGCCTATGTGCTTGGGCTGGTGTTACTATATGTTGTTTTGTTTCTGTTCCTGTTGCAACTAAATCATTAACAGTCTTAGGTTTATAAATGTCTAAGAAGAAATCTTTAATTTCTGTAGTTCCGTAATGTGCCTTTCCTGTTGCCATTAGATGTATCCTTTTTGTAATAACTTACCTGATGCAAAATCTTCTAGTTTAAAATCTTTAACTACCTCAAGCGGTGTAAGTTGAACAAGCAATGTTACACTAATATCAAATAATACAGGGACAGTTTGAAATCCATCTGCCATGCCTACTGTAATGTAATCAACATCTTGCGGATAGTCATAGTTAAACGATTGCACTACTACAGGCGTATCGTTGTATAAACCATAAGCATTTAATCTACCAATTGGAGGAGGAGTTCCTCTTACTTTTTTGTCTTCTCTTCTACCATAGAACATCATTGTTGCTGTTCTTAGCAAGTGAATTGCATTTAATGTTTTACGACCTTCTTCTTCATCTCTACTAACAAACGGTCCAGTAATTGATATAGTTGGAACTTTTCTACTACCAAATGCACTTGGCTGATAGTTTGTATGTTGCAAGTCAATAGTATTATAATTAACTTCAATTCCTTGAGTTACTCGAGGTGTATACTCCCATTCTATGGTATTTGTATTGAAGGCACCAGGCTTTGCCTCTACTACTTCTGGAGTCAATGCTTTAAAGGAAACTCTTACCTTGTCTGCTACTTGTGCCATATTATCCTAATCTCCTGCTAAAAATAGCAAGTATCTTTTGTATTGTACCATCGTCGGCGTTTGGGTATAAATCTTTTATAATTTGTTCTTGTTCTTCGCTACTTGCACCTGCAAACATATTTCTAATCTCTGATGCACTTCCTGCTGTCTTACCTGCAACAGTAAATTTATAATCCTTTACTGGGTAAATGTACCCATGTCCTGGACGTTCTGTTCCTTCACCTTTGTCATTAGTATAAGGTTTCATGTTACCACCTGTATACTTCTGAAAATAAGATGCTTGACCACTTTTTAATGGTGTAAACTGAAATCTAGGATCTTCTGCCATATCCTTTGAACCTACACCAAAAACCATTACATCAGTATTAGGATCAAGACCAAGTGCGTTTGGAAGTGCTGTTGGGTTGTAAGGTGATCGTTCTTCAATAACATTACCAGGATTAACACCAGATGCTTGCATCATTAATTTCTTTTCACTAAAGCTAAATGGGCTCTTTTCCGGCTCTACTTTACCGCTAGACGCTATATAAGTATTGTTAATGCCAAACTTAGTTGACAATTCTTTATATGCAGAAGCATGCCCATGATGGAACGGATGAAACCTTCCGGCATAGATGGCAATTACTCGAGCTTGCAAATCGCTAATTTTCATGTTATAATATCTCCAACTATATTTACCGTTTTAATAAAGTGGGTACATAACCAGTTGACATTAGCTTTAAAGTCTGCTATACTAATTAAAATAAGGAAATGGGATATAATATGACAACAAATTTAAAAAACGTTTACTTGAAGAATAAGGACCTACTTGCTCAGATACATAAGAGCAAATTGAAGTTTTGTTGGAAAGAGGACCTAAAGGCTTATGGAGATTATGATGTTATCTTACATGACCTTGCACACTTTCATAATCGTAAAACTAAAGCATTTCCAGATGGTGCTCTTAATATTGCACGAATTGCCAGAGCCAAAAGGTTTGGTGAAATTGCACATAAAGAAGCATTGAAAGTTTGGGAAGAAGAAGGAAAAAGGCCCAGCAAGAAACCTAAGTTGGACCAATTTCTTGTAGATACTAAAACTATTCCACAAGAAGAAATAGTAGTTAGGCTTGTTACTTGGGATCATATTCCAGAAGAGCCAGGACGTAAAACTAATCCTAAGACACCTGCAGATTATAGGGCCAAAGTTAACTTTCCTCCCTTTAAACATTTTGTTAAAAAGGAAGGCGAGTGGAAAGAAGTAGTTCGTAGTCATTGGAAAGGTGATTTAGAAACTGGAAACTTTAGTATCGATCATGGAAAGATTACTAATCAATTAGGAGCAATGTTTTTAAAGTTATGCGAACGTTATAGTTTAAGAAGTAACTGGCGTGGATATAGTTATATTGACGAAATGCGAGGTCAAGCACTAATTCAGTTGGCCCAAATTGCTTTACAGTTTGATGAAACTAAAAGTCAAAATCCGTTTGCATACTATACTGCTTCAGTTACAAATAGTTTTACTCGTGTATTAAATGTTGAAAAGCGTCAAAGAGATATCAGAGACGACTTACTACAAGAAGCAGGTCAAATGCCTAGTTGGACTAGACAATCTGAGCATATAGAAAAAGTTAAAGCAGAAGTTGAAAGACAACTTGCTTTGAAACAAGAAGAGAAAAAAGAAATTGTAAAAGAGGAAGAGCCTTTATCAGAAATGATTGGGCATAACAATCCGCCACAAGACTAAAGTAAGGAGACCACCAAGATGACGAATCCATTTGAAGATCAAGAACGTTTTATGACAGCTTGCGATCAAACTGTTTATGGGGAGAACATTCCTCAATACCAACTGTATCTAAAGCTGATAGAAGAAGAAACTCGAGAACTTGTTGACGCAATTAAGGCTAGCGATAAACAGGAACAACTAGACGCATTAATTGATATTCTTGTTGTTACTATTGGTGCAATCCATTCTATGGGTGCTGATGGTGAAGGAGCATGGAAAGAAGTAATGTGGACAAACTTTGCTAAAATTGATGACATTACAGGCAAGGTTAATAAAAGAAGTGATGGTAAGATTCTAAAGCCAAAGGACTGGAAAAGCCCAGAGTTACAACAGTATTTGGAGAGAAAAAATGAAGATGAGTAACAGCCCACACTACCTCAAAATTAAACACGAAGCCCTTAAAGTTCTTGTTGAGGAAGCAACAGGAGATAAACTTAAGGTGCTTAAGAAAGAAAAACTTTTTGTTAAAGATATGTTAGAAAAGTCTTTACAACTATCAAATAACGTGTTATAATAAATTATGATTCAACCTTTTAAAAAAGCGGCATGCTTTACAGATATTCACTTTGGGTTACGGAATAACAGTAGAGCCCACAATGATGACTGTACTAATTTTATTAAGTGGTTTGTTGAACAAGCACATAACGAAGGATGTGAAACTTGCATTTTTCTTGGTGATTGGCACAATAGCCGTAGTAATATTAATGTTAGTACTCTTAACTATACTACAACAAATTTAGAATATTTAAGCCAAAACTTTGAAAAAGTATATGCTATTATGGGAAACCATGATTTAGCTTATAGAGAAAAACGTGAGATTAACTCTCTACCTTTTGGTGATTATTTGCCTAATTTGCAAATTATTAACGATATTACTACAATAGGTGACATGACTATTGTTCCTTGGCTAGTAGGTGATGAGTGGACAGATATGAGAAATATTGAGTCTCGTTATATATTTGGTCACTTTGAGTTGCCTCGCTTTAAGATGAATGCAATGGTAGAGATGCCGGACCATGGAGGACTAAATGAAGGACACTTTCCTAATCAGGAACTAGTGTTTAGTGGTCACTTCCATAAACGTCAACGTAGAGGTAACATTGTTTATATGGGCAATGCATTTCCTCATAACTTTGCTGATGCAGGCGATGACGAAAGAGGTATGATGATACTACCTCATGGTGAAGATTATGAATTTAGGACCTGGCCTGATGCTCCTAAATTTAAAACTATGTCACTGACACATGCTATTGATAACCACGAACATTTGTTTGATCATACAACATTTGCTCGTGTTACCATTGATGTAGACATTAGTTTTGAAGAAGCTTCTTATATCAAAGAAAAGTGGTATGATGAGTACGGAATGCGTGAATTGTCTCTTATCCCAAATGCTAAAGAAGAACATTCTAAAGAATGGGAAGGTGGAGAAATTAAGTTTGAAAGTGTTGATGCTATTGTTTTAAATCAGATTCAGTCTATTGATTCTGCCCAGATAGATAAACGTTTATTAGTTGAAATTTATCAAGGATTGAATAAATGATTGTTTTTAAAAATATAACTATTAAAAACTTTATGAGTGTAGGAAATGTTACACAAGCATTAAATTTAAATGCTGACGGACTTACACTTGTCTTAGGCAACAACTTAGATTTAGGTGGTGATGGTGCTAGAAATGGTGTTGGTAAGACAACTATTGTTAATGCATTATCGTTTGCACTATATGGTGATGCATTAACTACAATCCGTAAACACAATTTAATTAACAAAACTAATGGCAAGAATATGCTTGTTACATTAGAGTTTGAAAAGAACGGTGAAAAGTTTAAAATTGAACGTGGCCGCAGTCCTAATGTATTACATTTTTATATTAACGATAACAAGCTCGGCGAAGCAACAGATGAGGGCCAGGGTGAAAATAGGGTCACACAAAAAGAAATAGACAGGCTCATTGGTATGGGCAAAGAAATGTTCAAACACCTTGTTGCATTGAACACTTATACACAACCTTTCTTAGCATTACGAGCTAACGATCAAAGAGAAATTATTGAAGAACTATTAGGAATTACCCAGCTCAGTGAAAAAGCAGACATACTCAAGGAAAATATTCGTAATACTAAAGATTTAGTTAAAGATGAAGAATCAAGGCATCGTGCATTAGAAGAAAGTAATTCTAGGGTAAAGCAAACTATTGACGATTTGAAAAGACGTAGTAGGACTTGGACCAAGAAAAAAGATGAGGACCTTACTAATATCCTAGCAGGTATCACTGAACTAGAATCCACAGATATTGATGCAGAGATACAAGCTCATAGAGATTTAGAAGTTTTTAAAGAAAACGATAATCGCCTAAAGTTAGCAAATAATGAATTAGGATTACGACAGAGTAATATTAATAAGTTGAAAGAATCTTTTAAAGTTTCTGAATCAAATCTACTATCTTTGCAAGAAAATAAGTGTCATACATGTGGACAAGATATACATGATGATAAACAGAAAACTTTGCTTGACGATGCAAATAAATTAGTGGTCCAGATTAAAGATGCATTAAAAGATGAACATGGATTACTTGCACAAGCAGACCTTTCAGTTAGAGAAATTGGAGATATGGGTACTAGACCAGTTACAAAGTATCCTAACATCGAAGAAGCAATTAAACATCAAAGTAACTTAGATAATTTAAAAAGTACATTGGTGTCTAAGGAAGGAGAGGCAGATCCTTACCAGGAGCAAATAGAAGCTCTTGAAACTACTGCCCTTGCAGAAATTTCATGGGATAACATGAATAAGTTTACAAGACTGCAAGAACATCAGGAATTTTTGCTTAAATTGCTTACTAATAAGGACTCATTTGTCCGTAAACGTATTATAGAGCAGAATTTAGCATATTTGAACCACAGACTAGGTTATTACTTAGATAAGTTACAATTACCACATGAAGTGGAATTTAAAAGCGACTTAGAGGTCGACATTACTCAGTTAGGTCAAACATTTGATTTTGACAACCTAAGTAGAGGAGAACGCAACAGGCTAATCCTAGCTCTAAGTTGGAGTTTTAGAGATGTATACGAGAGTTTTACAGAGCCTATGAATTTATTGTTTATCGATGAATTAGTAGACTCAGGCATGGACCAAGTTGGTATTGAGTTATCAATGGGTGTCTTAAAGAAAATGGGCCGTGAAATGAACCGTAATGTCTTTTTAATCAGCCACCGAGACGAACTCGCTGGTCGTGTAAACAACGTACTAATGGTTGTCAAGCAAAACGGTTTTACTATGCTTGATAACTCGACAGAAATTATTTTATAAGGAGAATAACATGTCAGATAAAGATCCAAGAGATTCAGCACATCATTTGTCACTAATGGAAAATATGGATACCTATATTGCTGAAAATAGAAAGTTTGTAGAAAAAGGTGTTAAGGCAAGTGCAACTAGAGCTCGTAAAGCTCTTCAAGCTATTGCTGTCGCTGTAAAAGAAAGACGTAAAGAAATTACAGAAGAAAAAAACGCCCTTTAGATGCCTAGTAAAAGTAAGACTAAAGGATCAAGTTTTGAGAGGGAGGTTGCGACACATCTCTCAGAAATTTACAACGAAAGTTTTGTTCGAGTTCCAAACTCAGGAGCGTTCGTTGGTGGGATGAATAATGTCCGTAGAAGCTATCTAAGTGAAGAACAAATTAGAGGCTTCAAAGGAGATATCATTCCAGGTCCTAGTTTTCCTTTGCTAGTATTTGAGTGCAAATTTTATGCAGACTTTCCTTTCCATCAATTACTCCAAAATACGGACGTACTGATATTAGATGAATGGATAAATCAAACTATAGACTGCATGGATGATAATGACTTAGGACTTCTTTGTATGAAGTTTAATAGAAAAGGTCGTTACATTGCATACGAGGACAAGTTTAAGTTTAAAACAACAAGATCTATAAACTACAAAAATTGGCTCATTACAGAATACGATTCCTTTTGGGAATTAAACATAGAACAAGTAAAAACATACTCACAGCTCACAGAGACCATCTCTTAAACACATTGGCAAGCTATCTACTGATAGGTTAGTGCAAGCCGTTTATATTGCACCCATAAAATCTGGATCAATTGAGGATCACAGAGGACGGAAATTCTGAGCAGTAGCAGAGACATATCACCACTATCCTTGACAGGACGTAGTTCAAACAGCATGAAACTGGACTGGTGTATGTATATTATTGCTAAAATGAGTAGGCTCTGGTGAACTATTACAACCTACATAACATTAGAATTGGTTTGGTTCGGTTCTATTGTTTGCGTTATTACAGTCGAGAGTAAAAGGGTACAGCGTAACCGCCCTAACATAATATGTTTCTTTAACCAAAGTGTGGTACGAGTCTGGGTCAAGACAAACCATTTACCTTAGCCCCCAAACGGGGCTAAGTGTGGATACTCATCCAGCTCAAGCTATAATTATTATTCATGTATATAAAAAAAATTACAGTATCATAACAATACCATTAATTATCTTTCGAAGTTTAAATGTGAATGAGTTAAGCGAAGCGAAACGATATTCAAGAACGAAGTATTCGTTCTATTACTGATACTTAACATTGTTAATGGAGTATTACGACTAACCTACTCTGTTAGCTATGCCTTTCTTACCATACATCGTATCAATCTTCTCTTTAACGACTTCTGATAAGACGGCTCTGTCAGTATAAGGCATATCCCAAAGTACGTTTATTGGGTTATTTGACCATACACTTAAATTACATATGTCTTGGGTTAGGGCTCTTGCGTCAGTTTCAAAACTTTCGATATACTTGTTAATCTTATTTGAATCAGTTCCTAGACTCAAGAGCCTGCGGAAAAAAAACTTGTTGGATCAAATAGCATATCTGTTTTATATTGTTCTTTACAATAATCACATTCAGCAGTTATTTCTCTAATAATTCCATATTCTTGAAATGCTTTAAGTTCTTCTTCAAGTCTATCTACGGAACCTCTATCTAAATTCATTAACCAATCACCAATATGCTTTCTATCTGTAATTTCATTGTCAGCATCATCTCCTGGAATAACAACTTTAAGAATAGCACCAATTAATAAGTCTTGGCTTAGGTCAACTAATTGTGCAAAGCCAGTGTTTGCAATTTCTGTTTGTCTTTCAACTGCTTCTTCACGTTGCTCACTTGCTTGTAAAGAACGCATAGAATCAAATTGCATTTTTAATAAACGTGACTGATCCTTTAAGTTATAAGGTCTTAAATGTACTTGTAAGTTATTTGATAGTTTAACGATGCCTAATTTATCTGGAATTGGCTTTAATGTACCAATTATCTGTCCTAAACTTACATTTATTCTCTGAGACTTGCCGTCTGCTTCGTTACAGCCGTGACTAATATCCATTGGCATGTCATCTCCGTAACTTGCCATCTTAATAGCAACTAAGATCATATCAACATCTGCTGACGGAATTTCATCAACATTAACAATGTCTGGGCAAGAACTTTTGATTACACTTCGCATAGCCTCGCCGTTAAATAAAGCGTCAGGGTTTTTAAGACGTAGTTCGTCTTTTGCAGTCATTGGATAGATAGCAAGTTCATTGCTATCTGTTAACTTAGGTGCTTCCTTGTAATATCTTCCATTTGAAGGAAGAGATATGTATGTACCGGGCTGTCTGAAATAATCCGATAAAGGGTTGGCAGTTTGTCCGGAAAGTGGGTTTTTATTATCCATGTAGTTAATCCTATAAGGTAAATAGGCTTATAGAAGCCTAATATGTGTAAATATACTTATACCGGGTTATAACGAATCAAAGGTCCAAATTAATAAATGGAAGAAGAATTATTACAAGCGATTAATAAATTAACGGACGAGATTGCCAAAATGTCTGCACGAACTGGTGCTAGGACAGGTGGAACTCGTGCAAAGCAACCTGCTGACGCTACAGCCGCATCAATGGATAAGCTAAAGCAAGGAGTGCAAGGAACTACTGCCAGTTTAAAGAAAACAGCTGAATCTAATGACAAACTTATACAAACATCTAAAAGACTTACTTGGGAACAAAGATCACAAATAAGTGGATTAAAAAACTTTGGTAAAGGATTACTTGACGGAAGTAAGAAAGGTGCTGATTCTATGAATCAGCTATCAAGTGCTCTTTCAAATGGAACAACCAGAGTTACTAAAGTACTTGGTGGATTTGCCGCAGGATTAGGATTTGCTTGGGGAACACTAGAAAACTTTGCAGATGCCGCTAAAGGAGCCAGCGGTGCATTAAACTTAGGTGCAGTTGGTGTTGGACTATTACAAACACAAAGTATGATGTCTGGACTTGGTAAAGAGTTTGCAACTGTTATTAATGAGAGTGGTGGTGGTTTTAAGTTATTAGGAGCAACTACAGAAGACGCAGTTAAAAACTTATCTCAAATGTCGAGAGCAGTTAGAAACGGTTCTTCTATGATGGGCGACCTTACAAAACAATTTGGAGTTTCTGCAAAGTCAGTTAACGAAACTGCAAAGCTAACTGCTCAGCTAGGACTTACAGAAAAAGAGAGTGCTAGTTTAATGGCCGCTGGACTAGATGTTGCAAGACGAGCCGGAGTAGATCAAGAGAAAGCAATGCAAGTAGCAATTAAGAGTTATGCTACTACAGCCAAGACAGCTCGAGGATTAAGTGATCAGTTTGGTGTTAGTGCTAAAGTAATTATGCAAGCCTCTATTGCTTTCCAAAAGTCTATATCTGGACAAAGAGCCGCATCAATGGGATTAGGAACTGAGGCTACTGAAATACAAGGCGTTATGGGACAACTACTTGGTAATCTAAGTCAAGATCAAAGAGATAGAGCATCAGCCGCAATGGCCGCAGGACAAACTGGTCAAGCGGTTGCTATTGCAAGAGAAGGAAAGACTGGTGCAGAGGCAGGTGCAACTGCTACAATGATAAGAATGATAGCTGATGCAAACTCCGGAAAAGGAGATGGCACACTTTTACAAGCTATGAAAGGCATGGAAAATGCCTCAATGAACCAATTTGCAAGTAGTAAAAACTTTGTTGATACTAATATGAACGCCGCGGCTGGAATTGGATTAGCATTTAAACGTCTAGGTGATGATGCAAATACATCTGGAGAAGATGCTAAGAAAAATGCTAAAGACGGACAAACTACAGAAGCAAGTAATATTAAGTCACTTACACAAATGTCAACAGCCGTTGATTATGCTAAAGGATCATTTTGGGGTTTAGTAGCAGGTGGTGTAGGATTATTAGGTTCCTTTGTATCGTTAGCGGCCGCAGGTAGTGCCGCCGCAATAGCAATGGGAGGCGGAGGCTTAACTGGTATGCTAGGTGGACTTAGTAAAGGACTTAATAAAATTACGTCCGGTGCTTTAGGTTCATTAGGCAAAGCTGGAGGTACCGTAGGCAAAGTTGGAGGTGCCGTAGCAACTGCCGGTGGAGGAATGCTTGATAAAGCAAAAGGGTTTCTTGGAATGGCAGGCGGAGGTGCTAGTAAAGCCGGTCCTGGAATGCCGAGTCCTAAAATGCCAAGTACTAAAGGAATGTCTACAGCATTAGGAGAAACAAAGAGTCTCGGTAAAATGATTTCAGATACAATGAAAGGCATTGGAACAGGCACAGCAAAACTCTTTAAAGGAATTAGCGAAGCTATGACATCGTTTGGTAGTGGAATAGCAAACCTTGCTAAAGGAATAGGTAAAGCAATGACATCAATCGGAGCTGGTGCCGCTAACCTCGGAAGTGGATTAGGTAAAGGAATTGGAAAACTAGTTCAGTATTCATTAGAAGGTATAGGTAAAGGATTAGCCGCAGTATCAAATCCAAAATATTTTATTGGAGCCGCAGTATTAGCCGCAGTTGGTGGAGCAATGTGGGTTGCTGGTAAAGCATTCCAACAATTTTCAAACATTAACTGGGGAGGAGTTATTGCAGGAGGTATTGCATTAGGAGTAGTTACTGCTGGTGCCGCACTTATTGGAGCCTCAGGTATGATTGCTCCTATTATGTTAGGTGCATTAGCAATAGGTGTACTTGGTGCCGCATTAATTCCGTTTAGTTATGCCGCAAAACTAGCAGGTGAAGGAATGGTTGATCTAGGTACAGGATTAGCTATAATAGGTACAGTACCTATTGGAACATTACTTGCATTAGGTCCTGCGTTAGCATTAATGGGTGCAGGTTTAGCAGTACTTACTGGTGCTGGTGTATTAAGTTCTCTTATGGGAGCATTTCAAAACGAAGGCCCAATTGATAAAATAGTTAAAATTGCAAACGCCGCTCCGGGTGTTGCGTTAATGGCCAAGTCAATTAGATCGTTTGGAATAAACTTAATGATTTTTAATAGAGGTCTAGAAGGAGTTACAGTAAACGCACTTGATAATTTAGAAAACTTTATAGACATTGCTAACAATATTTCGCAATCATCTGTAACAGCAATGGCAGACTTAGCAGTTTCTAGTTCGTTGCTTAGTCACAATATGCAAAACATTGATTGGAATGCTTTAATACTACCAGCTGATATAGGTGAACGTTATAATAACTTAGCCGCTGGCATGATGAAGACAGCAGAAGCAATGGAAAAAATGCCTAAGCCGGGTATGTGGGACACTTTAGTTGCTGGTGTAGGTAATTTATTTGGAGTTAATGGTAACCAAGAAACCGTCAACTCAGGAAGTATCCAAGAAACAATGCAAAAAGAAGTTAGCACAACAACAAATTACACAGATGGTTCATCTACAACATCAACTGAAATGGTTACAGTTCTTAAGAACATTGAAGGTCATTTATATAACGTTTCCGGTAATACTAAGAAAGAAATTACTGTAACATCACCACGTTATGGTAATTAAGTATTAATATAAAAAGGTAAGTAATAGTATGGCATCATGGAAAAAACACTTTAAAATATGGGATCCTCAAGCAGAACAGACTAATAATGGTCCGAGACAGCAAGGAGGTAGCTCATCTAAATTCGCAAGTTGGCTACAAGACGTTTACACAGGGCAACCTAACAGAGTAGAACGTTATAGCCAGTACGATCAAATGGATCAAGACTCAGAAGTTAACGCGGCCTTGGATACAATAACAGAATTTTGTTCACAAGAAGATCCGTTAACTCATCTTCCGTTTGCACTTAGATGGTCAGTAGACCCTACACCGAGTGAAAGCAAAGTTATTAACGAGACACTTAAAAAATGGTGTGCTATTAATAATTGGGATTCAAAATTATTTAGAACTTTTAGAAGTGCAATTAAATTTGGAGATCATTTTTTCTTACGTGATCCAGAAACATTTGAATTATACTGGGTAAATCCAGGAGATGTAAAGAGAGCAGTAATTAACGAAGCTGAAGGTCGTAAAGTTGAACAGTATGTTATTAGCAACTTGCACCCTAACTTAGGAGCAAAGGTTGCAACTAAGCCAATTGAAAGTGTTCAGTCGATGGCAAATGCTGTCCAAGCAGGACCAAACAATCAGTACAACGTTTCAAATAGTGCTTATAAGAGCGGAAACACAGGAACAGAAGTTACTATTGATGCCAAGAGCATTATTCATATTAGTTTAAGCGAAGGCTTAGATGCTAACTGGCCTTTTGGTGCTAGTATACTTGATAGTGTTTTTAAAATTTACAAACAAAAAGAATTATTAGAAGATGCAATTATCATTTATCGTGTACAAAGAGCACCTGAACGTAGAGTGTTCTATATTGATACAGGAAACTTACCTAGTCACCAAGCAATGGGATTTCTAGAAAGAGTTAAAAATGAAATACATCAAAGACGTATTCCTACTAGATCAGGTGGCGGTACTACTATGGATGCAAGTTACAATCCATTAAGTATCATGGAAGACTTTTTCTTTGCACAGTCAGCTGACGGTAGAGGAAGTAAAGTTGAAGTATTACCAGGTGGAACAAACTTAGGTGAGATAGACGATTTAAAATTCTTCTCAAATAAATTAATGAGAGGTTTAAGAATTCCAAGTAGTTATATGCCTACTGGACCTGACGATAGTGCTGTTCAATTAACAGACGGACGTGTAGGAACAGCATTAATACAAGAATATAGATTTAATAGATATTGTCAAAGACTACAAGGCTTAATTATGCCTCAGATTAGTAAAGAATTTAAAACCTTTATTAAGCATAGAGGTATTAATGTTGACACATCGTGTTTTGAAATTGATATGCTAGAGCCTCAAAACTTTAGTGATTACAGACAAATTGAAGTTAACAATGCAAGAGCTAGTGTGTTTACACAGTTAGCAGAAGTACCTTACATGAGTCATAGATTTAAGTTACAAAAATTCTTAGGTTTAACTGATGAAGAGTTACTTGAAAATGAAAAACTTTGGTTAGAAGAAAATAAAAACCCAACACCAACCAACTCAGATGAAGAAGCAGGATTTGGAGATATAGGTGGTGGTGCAGGCGGTGGATCTCTAGGTGATGCAGATATGGAATTTGCAGACGACTTAGAAACGGCTGAACCAGCCGCTGACGAGGGAGGTTCTGCACCCACAGAACCCGAAGCATAAAAAGGAATAAGTAAAGTTATGAGATTTAATGACTTAACAAGAATACAAGATGAGATTGAGGAAGAAATTGATCCTGAAGTAGCATTCTATTCCGATATGCGAAGACATCGTATGACTTTAGAGCATGTTAATAGGTTGCGTAAACTTCGTGAACTAAGAAAGTACGAGCAGAAGACAAGACTTGAAGCTATTACTAAAATGTATCAACGTCCTCCAGCAGTATAAAATTAATCACATTAAATTTTGAAAAAACTACCCGGTTTGTGAAAATTGTGTCAAAAAGTACAGTTTTTAACCTATAACCCCTGGTATTTCGTGCGTCATTAGTAAGTACTTATTGGTGAATACCCGCCTTTCGCGATAAGGAGAAAAAGAATATGACAACAGTACTTGAACAGGCACTTGAACATCTTTTGAACAAAGAAGATGAAAAAGCAAGTAACCTATTACACGATTACTATGTTGGTATTGGTCGTAAAGTCTATGAAGACATTATGTCCGACGATACTAATTTAGAGGAAGAAATCGAAGATATTGACGCCGCTGTTTCAGAAGTCGAAGCTGACTTAACTGAAGAAGGTGATGATATTGAAGATGCTGATATGGATATCGATCCAGATATTGATTCAGAAGAAATTGCAAGTGATATGGATGCTGAAGAAGCCCCTGTATCCGCTGATGCCGCTGACGTTGCAGATGCTATGGTTGATGTTGAATCAGCACTAGCTAACCTAAAAGCAGAATTTGAAGAAATGCTTACAGGTGGTGATGCAGAAGCTCCAGCAGAAGAAGAAATGGGAGAGATCCCAGCTGAATCCGTACAATTTGAAGAAAAAGAAGAAAGCATCGAAGAAGCTGATTCTGAAGAGCAAATTGACGAAGCGGCAGAACTCAAGTTAGCACAGAAGCCTGATATGGCCGATCATGCAGACAATAAAGCAAGCCCAGTCGCTAAGAAAAATGACATGGGTGGTAAAGTAGTTAACACTGGTGCAGGTTCTGCAGAAGGTGTAGCATCTGGAACAACTCCAGCTAAAGCTCCAGCTTCAAAAGAATTACCACATGGAACTACTGAGCCTTCAATGAGCCAAGTAAAGGGTTAAAAATATGACAATCCTACAGCCATTAACAGAAAGACTTTCATTTGATCAAGCGAATCTCGTTGTTGAAATGACTGATAATAATGATGGCGGTAAGGATCTCTACATGAAAGGAATTTTCATACAAGGGGATAAAAAGAATCATAATGAGAGAGTTTATCCAGCCGATGAGATATCCCGGGCTGTAGAGAGCATAAGTCAAAGATTAGCTGACGGCTTTTCAGTATTAGGCGAAGCAGATCACCCAGATGATTTACAGGTTAACATCGACCGAGTAAGTCACATGGTCACTGAAATGTGGATGCAAGGTTCCGATGGATATGGAAAACTAAAAATTATTCCAACTCCAATGGGAAATATCATTAAGACATTACTGGAAAGCAAAGTTAAATTGGGAGTAAGTTCGAGAGGATCAGGAAATGTAGGAACAGGCGGAAACGTTTCAGACTTTGAAATTGTTACTGTTGATGTTGTTGCACAACCAAGTGCTCCAGATGCTTACCCAACTCCAATTTACGAACGTGTTATGCAAGATCGTAGACGAGCCGCTCTTATGGATGTGGCCCTTGCGACGACTTACGATAAGTCCGCACAAAAGCACCTTGAAATAGAGGTACTTAGATTCCTTGAGAATCTTAAAAAAGTCTGAGGAGACAAATTAAATGAGTAATGAAAACTTTACAGATTTGCTCGGCTCTGTAACATTGTCTGAAGAGGTGCGTGATAATATTAACACCGCTTGGGATCAAAAACAGATTGAAACTCGTGAAGAAGTAACAGCGGAACTCCGCGAAGAATTTGCTTCACGTTATGAGCACGATAAAGGTCAACTTGTTGAAGCAATGGATAAATTGATTCAAGATACTATTTCTGGTGCTAGTAACGAGTTCAAGAAATTACACGAAGATACACAAGCATCACGTGTAAAATATGCTACTAAGATTAGTGAAGATGCAACACTTCTACAACAGTTTGTTATGGAAACATTAGCAAAAGAAGTGCATGAATTAAAAGCTGATCGAGCCGCACAAAAACAAAATTTTAAAGGCTTAGAAGAATTTGCTTTACGCAAATTAACTAATGAGCTTAGTGAGTTACACGAAGACCATAAAAAATTAGTTGAAGCCCGTGTTAAACTAATTTCAGAAGGTCGTACTGCTATCGAAGAAGCAAGATCACAGTTTATTAAGAAAGCAAGTGAAAAGGTTAATGGCCTTGTTACTGAATCTTTTAAAACTGAACTGTCCTCGCTTAAAACTGATATCCGTGAAGCAAAAGAAAACAACTTTGGTCGTAAAATTATGGAGGCTTTTGCCGCTGAATTTATGTCAAGTAAGTTTGCAGATGGAACAGCAGTAAGTGAACTAACAACAAAAGTTACTGAGATGGAAGTAAAGTTAGCAGGGGCCAATAAAGCCATTGCTGATAAAGAACGTCTCATCATCGAATCAAGTCGTTTACAGCGCCTAGCGGAAGACAAAATGACTAGATCTCGTATTATGCAAGAACTAAATGCTCCTTTATCAAAAGATAAAAGAGCTATAATGGATGAATTACTTGAGACAACTGATACCAGTAAACTCAACGAAGCATTCCAGAAGTACTTGCCATCAGTTCTTAACGAAGAGGTCCGTAGAGACAAGAAAGTTATCGTTGAGGGTCAACAATCACAGAAGACTGTGGTTACCGGAAACAAACCAGCAAATAACGTAGACGAAGCACCAGTTGATGAAGTTGATTCAACTATTGCAGATCTTCGTAAGTTAGCTGGTATTTAAGAAGGAGACATTAAAATGTCACAAGCTCTTTTTGAAGCTAAAAATTGGTCCGCAACTAAAGAAGCCCTTACTGAAGGTCTTAACGGACAAAGAAAAACTACAATGGAAGTTTGCTTAGAAAATACTAAAAGGTATTTGGCTGAGACAGCAACCACTGGTGCAACAGCATCTGGAAACGTAGCAGTACTTAATAAAGTAATTCTACCAGTAATCAGACGTGTTATGCCAACAACCATCGCTAACGAATTAGTCGGTGTTCAACCTATGCAGGGTCCTGTTTCACAGATCCACACACTTAGAGTACGTTATGCTGATGCGGTTGCCGCATCGTCTGCAGAAAACGGACAAGTTGGTGCAGAGGTTGTTGCAGGTGATGAAGCATTATCACCATTTGCTATTGCTAACCAGTACTCAGGTGGTACTGATGGTAAAGCAGACGCAACTGCTACTAAAGAGGGAACTGGTGGAAACAAGATGTCAATCCAGATCCTTAAAGAAACTGTAGAAGCTAAATCCAGAAAGCTATCAGCTCGTTGGACATTTGAAGCCGCTCAGGACGCACAAGCCATTCATGGTGTTGACGTTGAAGCGGAAATTATGGCCGCACTTGCTCAAGAAATTACTGCTGAAATTGACCAGGAAGTTATCCAGTCATTAACAGCACTTTCCGGAGCCGCATTTGGTACATATGACCAAGCCGCAGTAAGTGGTACAGCTAACTTCGTAGGTGACGAGCATGCCGCATTAGCAGTTCTTATTAACAGAGCCGCTAACGACATTGCTTCACGCACAAGACGTGGTGCAGGTAACTACATTGTTGTAAGCCCAACAGCTTTAACAATTCTACAATCTGCTACAACTTCAGCATTCGCTAGAACAACTGAAGGAACTTTTGAAGCACCAACAAATACTAAGTTTGTTGGAACACTTAACAGCTCAGTAAGAGTATACGTTAACCACTATAGTGGTGACGCGGCTCCTGTATTGATCGGTTATAAAGGTGCAAATGAAATGGATGCTCCGGCATTCTATTGTCCTTACATTCCGTTGATGAGCTCAGGTGTTGTATTAGATCCTAACACATTCGAGCCAACTGTCAGCTTTATGACACGTTACGGATATGTTGAGCTTTCTAACACAGCTTCATCTCTTGGTAACGCGGCTGATTATGTTAATAACATTGCAATCACAAGCGGTAACCTTTCTTTCATCTAGTATCTTATACTAAGCGAAGAAAAAAATTAAGCAGGGCTAGTTTACTAGCTCTGCTTTTTCTTTGGATAAGTACTGGTATGTTAGCATCAATGAAAGATAGACTGTCTAGAGCAAAAATATGCCATGAGTGTGAATTTTATACCAGGTTTACAAAGCAATGCAAACAATGCGGTTGCTTAATTAATTTAAAAATCTCATTTTCTCAAACATCTTGTCCAGTTAATAAGTGGAAAGAAGTTGAAAGTACCACTGGTAGTTTAATTAAAAAATTTATCACCTAAAAAAATAACCTTAAACGGTAAATAACAATAAGAATTACAGGAGATTTATTATGCCTAAATTAAGCACATATGACGATAGTGGATTTGATACTTCTATCAGCATTAAAAGTAAAAGCAAATTAGCAACGAGCGATAGTTTGGCAATGGTTGCAGGAGATAACAGAAATGTTACTATAGATGTTGCCGCAAGTAGAGCCGCAACTGATAATGCCGCCGCTATAACTACTGCTGGAGGAGCCGAGACTGCTATAAAGAATACCAATGAAAATTGGGTAAACAATAAATGGCGCCCTATGATGGGTTGGGTATATATGGGAACAGTTATATTTGATTTTGTATTAGCTCCGATAGGTTGGGGAATATTACAAACATTTGCAACCGAAGGTGGACAAGTAGCAATACAATGGCAACCACTTACATTGCAAGGAGCAGGACTCTATCATGTTGCAATGGGAGCAGTTATTGGTGTAACAGCATTTGGTAGAACTAAAGAAAAGACTACTACATTAGATAAGGCATCAGCCCTAGGAAAACTAAAATAACATGGCAATTAAAACCAATCAAACTACAGATACACTAACTCCAGGTACTGGAACAATCATTGTAAATGCCACTGGAGCATTAGAAGTTCCAGCAGGTAATACGTTACAACGACCAGCTTCACCAGGAGCAGGTGCAATAAGGTTTGACTCTAACACTTCGCAGTTAGATTTGTTTAATGGTACTATATGGAACGCATTAGTTGATTTGTCTTATGTTGATACTACTGCTACAAATTTACAAACACAAATTGATAATATACTACAAAACGTTGATCCTGCAACATTAGATTCCTTAACAGAAATTGTTGCCGCTTTCCAAAGCGAAGACAACACATTACTATCGTTAATTACTACAGCAAGATCAGATATTAATACATTACAGACAGACTTATCACAAGAAATTTCTAATAGGTCATTTGCAGATCAACTTGCAACAAATGCAAGAGCAACTGAGGTCTCCAATAGGACCAACGCAGATACTTTATTACAAACTAATATTGATAATGAAGAGACTGCTCGTATAGCACAAGATAATCTGTTAGCAATAGATATTGCACAAGAAACATCAGATAGACAAACTGCTATTTCTACATTAGATACTGCAATTACTAATGAAGAAACTGATCGTATTGCCGCTGACGCAATACATACTTCTAATATTACTTTAGTTGATGGAAAGATTAATACAGAAATTGTAGATAGAACAAATGCTGATACAACATTACAAAATAACATTGATACTGAAGAAGCTTCTAGAATATTAGGTGATAATAATCTTACAGCTGATATTAATACACTTACATCAAATTTAGCAACTGAAGTAACTGACAGAACAAACGCAGACACTACATTACAAAATAATATTGACACTAATACATCAAATTTAGCAACAGAAATAGTTGATAGAACAGATGCAGATACTTTATTACAAACTAATCTTGACACAGAAATAGTTGATAGAACAGATGCAGATACTTTATTACAAACTAATATTGATACAGAAGTATCTGATAGAACAAATGCTGATACGATATTACAAAATAATATTGATACTAATACATCAAATTTAGCAACAGAAATAGTTGATAGAACAGATGCAGATACTTTATTACAAACTAATATTGATACAGAAGAAACTGATCGTATTGCAGGTGATGCTGGATTACAAACAAGTATTGATAACTTAGAATTAAACGACCTAACAGATGTAACTAACACTTCTCCAACAGATGGACAGATGCTTGGTTATGATGGAACACTAGGCAATTATAGACCTCAAACAGTAGCCCTTGCTCCTGTTAATAAAAATTATGTAGGAGACGGAACAACTTTACAATTTGCTCTTGGACAATCTGTACCTAGTCCAAATAATCTTGTTGTAGTAGTTGACGGAATTGCACAGAAGCCTTTATACAGTTATGTTGTTACAAACAGCGATCAATTAGTATTTGACGAAGCACCCGAAAGTGGATCTACTATTGAAGTTAGAATATTAGTAGGACAGTCTACAACTGATAGGCCTAGACCTAAAATTTCAAATATTGCATACTCAGAAACTGCCGCTCCAGTTTTTAATCTTATTACATTTAATGTAACTGAATTATCTTATGGTATGGGTGCTAAAGTAGGAGATGTTCCTATAGCACATATTGAGTATCCTACAGCAGGATCAATGCAATTAAAAACCGCTGAAACGTTTACTGGAAATCAATCCATTACGTTAATTGATAATAGTGGAAACGAATTTGTATTCGAAGATGCGTTTGCAGAACCAGATGGTACATCAAATCCATTATGGACAGATGCAACAAAATTTATTGGCACTTTTAGTGGTGGAGACACTATAAATTTTCCAATTGGAGTAAATAGCACGTCAACATTGACGCTGGGAGCAACATCGTCCCAGGAAACTACACCGACATGGTTGTCGATCAGTAGTTTAACTCTTGTAGGAACTGCACCAACATTGAGCAGTCCTTGCAGATATGAGTTTCAAATAATTGCAACTATTGCCGCTACGAGCATATATCGTAACTACTGGCTAGTCGTAATTTAAAAAATCAAATATATAACGGAATTTATATTCCTAAATTTCCTGGTTAAGGTCCATTTAAACCTAACAAACACAAATGACACATGAGTGTTATTTCTATTATAAGGAAAAGAAAACATGCCTTTAATTAAAGCACGTTCGAGTTCGTTGATGAACTCAATTGATTTAAGAGGTACACCTACTGCCGCTACTGCCGCCGCTGGAACAGCTACAACCCAGCTTGCGTCAACAGGCTTCGTAACAACTGAGATTAGTAATTTAGTCAACTCTGCACCTACTCTTCTAGATACATTAGATGAACTAGCCGCGGCAATTGGCGATGATGCCAGTTTCAGTACCACAGTTACAACAGCATTATCGGAGAAGGTGCCATTAGCAGGTGGAACAATGACAGGTAGTTTAGTACTGTCAGGCGCTCCATCTTCTGATTTAGAAGCGTCTACTAAGAAATATGTAGATGATGGATTATTAGCTCAGCTAATTTCCTCAACAGACGATGTTCCAGAAGGAACAAATAATCTTTATCATACTACTGCAAGAGTAAGAGCAGGAATTACTTTAACATCAGATAACACTACAGTATTAGATTACGATAGTGCAACTGGAGTTATTGAATATGCTCATCCTACTACTGCTGGTATTTTAGAAGATTCAAGTAACTTGTATTACACAGATGGCAGAGCAAGAGCGGCTATTTCGTTAACAACAGACGATTCAACTATTTTATCTTATAGTGCTATTACTGGTGCAATAACATTTAATAAACAAGATACTGATGTTGTAGATGAAGGTACATCTAATCTTTACTTTACTACAGCTCGTGCAAGAGCGGTTGTTTCTGCAGGTGCCAACGTTACCTATAACTCCTCAACTGGTGTTATTTCAGCAGACGGTGCCGTTGTTAGTGTAAACGGTTCAGATGGTGTTGTTGTTCTTGGAACTGATGATGTAGACGAAGGTTCAAGTAACTTTTACTTTACAGATACAAGAGCAAGAAGTGCTATTACTTTAACAAGTTCTGATACTACAGTTATGTCTTATTCAGCTGGTACAGGTGCGTTCACTTATGCAAAACCTAATTCAGATGGTATTGATGAAGGTACAGTAAACTTATACTTTAATGATGCAAGAGCAAGAGGTGCTATTAGTGCTTCTGGAGATGTTGCTTACAACTCAACTAGTGGTGTAATTACATTTAATATGTCTGATCACGATACTGATGACTTAACAGAAGGTGCAAGCAATCTTTACTTCCTCGATAGTAGAGCAAGAGCGGCAATTAGTGTAACAGGTGATTTAGCATATAACTCTACAACAGGTGTAGTATCCTATTCAACTCCAGATACAGATGGTGTAGATGAAGGTGTATTGAATTTTTACCATACTACAGCTAGAGCAAGAAATGCAATTAGTGCAGGCGGTGACTTAACTTATGTTGCTGGTACAGGTATTATGTCTTATACAACTCCAAACACAGATGGTATTGCTGAAGGTACAGCTAACCTTTATCATACAGCGGCTAGGGTACATGCCGCGGTTTCTGCAACTGGTGACTTAACTTATGACACAAGTGGTGGTTTTGGTTTTGCATTAGCAGATCATACAACAGCTGACTTACCTGAAGGAACATCACTTTATTATACAGATGCTAGATCAAGAGCCGCAATTAGCGTATCTGGTTCTGTGTTATCGTATAATTCAGGAACTGGAGTAATTTCTGCAGGTGCATTAGTTACAAGTGTTAATAGTGCTTCTGGTGCTGTAACATTAACAACAGATAATATTAACGAAGGTTCAAATAACTTGTATTACACAGATGGCAGATCAAGAGGCGCCATTAGTGCAACAGGTTCACTGACTTACTCTAATACAACTGGTGTAATTAACTATGTAACTCCAGATACAGATGGTATTTCTGAAGGTACATCTAACCTTTACTTTACTGATGCCCGTGTAAGAGCGGCTATTAGTGCAGGTACTGGTGTAACTATTGCATCTGGTGAGATTGCAATTGGCCAGGCAGTTGGTACAGCTGATAATGTTGAATTTGCCGACGTAGATATTACTGGTAACTTAACTGTTTCTGGTACAACTACAACCATTAATACAGCAGAGTTAAGTGTTGAAGATCTTAACATTACAGTAGCTTCAGGAGCCGGTAACGCGGCGGCGGCAAATGGTGCTGGTTTAACAGTAGCAGGTGCGGCGGCAACTATCTTATACGTTTCCGGTACTGATACTTGGGACTTTAATAAAGATATAATGGTTGGTGCAGTTACGGCATCATCTAAGTTTACAGGTAATTTAACTGGTGATGTAACTGGTGATGTAACTGGTACAGTTTCTGATATTAGTAACCATACAACAACTGATTTAGCAGAAGGTACTAACCAGTACTTTACTACAGCTAGAGCAAGAGCGGTTATTAGTGTAAACTCAACTGAACTAGCATATGACAACTCAACTGGTGTCATAACATATACTCAAGGTAATACTGATGGTGTTGCTGAAGGTACAAATAACCTTTATTTCTCCGAAACAAGAGCTAGAAACGCAATTAGTGTAACTGGTGATTTAACCTATACAGCAGGCACAGGAGTAATTGATTTTGAATTAGCTAATCATTCTACAACTGACTTAGCTGAAGGTGATAACAAGTACTACACAGATGTTCGTGTTAGAGCGGCTGTTAGTAGCACAGGTTGGTTAACAACTTATGATTCTGCAACAGGTGTTTCTACTCAAGCAACTCCAGATACAGATGATGTACAAGAATCTGTTGGAGCTACTAATAAGTGGTATACAGATGCTCGTGTTAGAGCCGCAATTAGTGGATCAGGTGATATTAACTATGATTCTGCAACAGGCGACTTTGAGTACACAACTCCAGATACAGATGGTGTAGATGAAGGTTCAAGTAACCTTTACCATACTACAGCTAGAGCAAGAGGTGCAATTAGTGCAAGTGGTGACTTAACTTATGATAGTGCAACTGGTGTTGTTGGTTTTGCTTTAGCAAGCCATGATACTGATGATCTGTCAGAAGGTACACTAAACTTGTATTACCAAGATGCTAGAGTACATAGTGCTATTACATTAACATCAGATAACCAAGACATTATGTCTTATGATAATGCCGGTGGCTTTACATTTGCTATAGGTCAAATGGATACTGATGATGTTACTGAAGGTACATCTAATCTTTACTTTAATACTAGTAGAGCAAGAGCGGTTGTTTCTGCAGGTGCTAACATTAGCTATGATAGTGCAACTGGTGTTATTTCAACATTAGCGGCAGTTCAAAGTGTTAATGGTGCAAACGGAGTTGTTACATTAGGAACTGATGACATTAATGAGGGTTCAAGTAACCTTTATTATACTGATGCAAGAGCCCAAGCGGCAATTACATTAGTAACAGATGATTCATCTATCCTTGGTTACTCTTCTGGTACAGGAACATTAACTTATGTTACTCCTGACACAGATGCTATTCTTGAAGGTTCAGTAAATGAATACTTTACTAACGCAAGAGCAGATGGTCGTATTGCTGTAGCAAGTATTAATGACTTATCTGACGTTGATACAACAGGTGCCGCAGATGGTTATGCCCTTGTTTGGAACTCAAGTTCATCAAAATATGTAGTTAACGATTTGTCAACTACAACTACAGCCGCTAACTTTACAGCAAACGGCACAGATACTGATTTTGTACTATCTGGTGCAGTAGTTGATGCGATTGAAAATACTACTGTTTTTATTAACGGTATCTTCCAAGCACCAACGTATTCATATACAATTTCAAACGATAGTACTGATACTACTATTGCTTTTGATGCCGCTCCAGAGGCTAACGATATTATTACAGTTCGTTATATTATGGGTGGTACATTGAATACTGATGGACTACTAAACGAAAGCTCAACTATTGATGGTGGAACATACTAATCAGCAGTTAAGTTAACAAACACTATTGAATAAGGGCCTTAAAGGCCCTTATTCTTTGGCTCCGATATCAGACTAAAGACATAAATACCTTGTATACTAATAACGGTATAAAGAGGATAAATGTATGCCACTTTTCAGGGGTCAATTAAAACATCTAAGAGGTCTAACAGACTATAAAGATAGTGTTCGTGTAGCATCAACTAGTAACGTCAGCATCTCTTCGGTTATAACATCAATTGACGGAGTAAGCATTTCTACTGATGATAGAATATTATTAACAGGACAGACAACAACTACACAAAATGGAATATATGCAAGCCAGTCAAATGGGACATTGGCAAGGGCATTTGACTCAGATAATACAGCCGAGTTCTCAACCGGAATGACAGTTTATGTTGAAGAAGGAACATCTAATGGTAGAAGTACTTGGCTACTAACATCAACCGGAGAGATTGTTCTTGGAGTAGATTCAATACATTTTCAGAAACAGTTTCAACTACATGATGCATTAGAAGGATCTTACGGTAGCACGTCTACATCTTTATCACTTACTATACAAAAAAACGGAGTGATTACTGCTGTAACTGAAAACACTTTGAATTCAGATAATGTAACGGAAGGTTCAAGCAACTTGTATCATACAACTGCTAGAGCTAGAAGTTCAATATCAGCCGCTGGTAGTAATTTAACATACAATTCATCAACTGGTTCTATGTCATTTAGCTCTGCAAGTTTAACTCCAGGTTCAGGTATTACTGGAGATAATTTTGACACGTCAACAAACAGAACATTTGCTATTGATACATCAGTAATACCAACGTTAAGTTCTGGAGTTTCTGTTTTTACAAATGATGCTGGTTATCTAACAGCTAGTTCAACAGAAACCTTGGATAACAAGAGCATAGACGGCGGTTCTTTCTAAATAATATTTCTTTAAATTCGTTATATAACATGCAACTAATATCCATTTGAGTATAAATAACTACGGAACACAAAAGATGAGAGACGATCTCTCATTGTGCTAAAATAACCCGGGAGTATATACTCAATGGCAAATACCATTATTTTAAAAAGATCCGCAACACAGGGCAACATACCTACAACATCACAAATCGAATTAGGTGAAGTAGCAATTAACACATATGACGGTAAAGTTTACATTAAAAAATCTGTAAGCGGAACACCTACTATTGTTGAAGTTGGACCTGTAGTAAGTGTCAATGCAACAACTGGCGCAGTCGTCCTAGGATCAGACGAAATCACAGAAGGTTCAAGTAACCTTTACTTTACAGATGCAAGAGGAAGAGCGGCAATTTCCGCAGGAACTGGCATTTCATACAATTCAACAACAGGTGAGATTCAGACATCTCAAGATATAACAACTGCAGGTTCTCCATCATTTGCTGGTTTAACATTAACTGGTAATGCGGAAACATTAAGCCTTATACCGGCTACAGACAACGTATACAGTCTAGGTTCGGCTACTAAGGCATATGCTGACATTTATGTTGGTCCAGGATCACTTTACATCAACGGCAAGAAAGCAATCGAAGACGATGCCGGTACAATGACATTTGCCACAGACACAGACCAAGATATGAGATTAGCATCTTCAGGTACTGGTTCTGTTGAATTACTTGCAAGTGGAACAGGTACTGTTCAAATGATGGGAACATTATCCTTGCAATCATCAAAGAGAATTGTTGATGCCGCAGGAGTAAATGTTGAATTTGGAAATCCTATTCATATGAATAGTAATAAAGTTACTAATATGGCTGAACCAGCATCATCTACCGATGGTGCAACCAAGAACTATGTTGATGTGTCTATTGCTAACTTAGTAGATAGTTCACCAACAGCACTTAATACATTGAATGAGTTAGCCGCGGCACTTGGTGACGATGCAAACTTTTCAACAACAATTACAAGTTCTATTGCAACTAAGTTGAATACAGCAGACTATACTGCATCAGACGTTTTAACTAAAATTAAAACAGTTGACGGAGCATCATCTGGTTTAGATTCTGACTTACTTGATGGTTCACAAGGATCATTTTACTTAGACGGTAATAACTTTATTAACATGCCGGCAACTGGTGTTACATCTGTTGCAACATCTAATGGGTTAACTGGTGGTACTATTACTGGAACAGGAACTTTATCCATGTCTGGTTCTTACACAGGAACATTTAATGTTACTGGTGAAATTAAGGCAACTGGCGAAGTAACAGCTTACTTCTCAGATGAAAGACTTAAGAAAGATATTGTACCTGTAACTGGAGCACTTCAAGGTGTTATGGCAATGGGCGGATATACTTATAAAGCTAATGATCTTGCCGCAGAGCTTGGTGTTGAAAGAACTGACAATCAAATTGGACTTCTAGCACAAGAAGTTGAAGCACAATTTCCTGAGTTAGTTACAGAGTCAGCACTAGCAGGTTATAAGACAATTAGATACGATAAGATGGTTACAGTTTTAGTTGAAGCAATGAAAGAACAACAAGCAATGATTGTACAATTACAAGCTGATGTAAAGAAGACTTTACATTGATTTTTAAACTAATAGGAGTATAAGATATGCCTAACGCATTTCCGGCTACTGGGTCTACAAAATCAATGGGTCGTATCAGAAGAGGTTTTGTCGCTTCTGGTAGTCATTACGCAACTGGGGGTTTTGGATTAAGAAGCACTCTTGCGCCATACGTTGGTATTACTAGCGGAACAGTATCAATTAGTTCAACATTTGGTGGTTACTATGCAACAAATAGTACCGACGATACTGATAACTAGTCTTAATTACAGACCTTAAGAGTATTACAAGAAAGGAGCTAATAGCTCCTTTCTTTATGGGTAAAACACCATACTAGATATAAGATATATAGTACTGGAATACGATAGGAGGTACTATGACTAAATCTGCAGAAGATATCATTAAAACAATACACGGAATTCAAGCCGCTGTTCCTTTTAGAACAAATTTTGAAAGAGAAAACTTTGTCTATAATGAAGCTGAAGGCCCAAGACTAGTATTAATACTATGTCATGATGTTAACAAACTATATCAGCACTACGATACAAATTGTCAGACTGATTGGGAGAAAGAAGCATGTGCAAAAGAAATGAATATTGTACAAGAAAAAATTAACGAAGTAATGGCAGAACTTGGTCTTAACACTCCAGAAGAGTTTGTTAATGCTTTAGAAGAAGCAGAACCAGAATACTGGTCTGAGACTTTATCAAGACGAGCCGCAGTTGAAGCATTATCTGCAAAAATGACTACTGATAATATGAGCGATATGTTAAACTTACCACTTGAGATCTACGAAGAAACTATTATGAAAACTCAAACATATCTTAATGTAGTTAACAAGACTACTAGAGGAGCAGAACGTACTGCAAATCGAAGGGCACAGGACGATTCCGAAGAATAAATGTTTGGCAAGAATCTAAAAGCTAGTGCTCCTAAGAATATTGGAAGCCATATAGCAATATGCATTCCAACCAACGGACTTTTACATTCTGAGACTGCTTTCTTTTTAATTGAAGCAATACGTTATACTGAAGCATACGGATATACAGTTGATATTCTTATGGACTTAGGTACAGTACTAAGCAGTCAGCGACAGTTTCTAGCAAGAAAATCTATTGACTATTATGATGCAGATTATATTATGTGGATAGATGGAGATATGACATTTCCTGAAGATACTATTGTTAAACTTATAGAAAGAAACAAGAATATTGTTTGTGCAACATATTCTAAACGTCAAGAACCTTTTCATCCAACTGCCTTTGCAGAGATAGATCCTGTTGTTCCTGTACAAATAAGCGGAGACATTAAAAAGGTAAAATATGCAGGAATGGGCTGTATGCTAGTTAAGAGAAGTGTATATCAATCTATTGCTCCTCCTTGGTTTCCTTTAACATGGCACGAAGCTACTGATAGCTGGCATGGAGAAGATATGGGATTCTGCACAAAAGCAATAGATGCAGGTTACGACATATGGGTTGATATTGATTTAAGTCTTAAGATTGGGCATTTAGGGCAGAAAGAGTTTTTACTTGATCGGGAAGACTAGAGAAAAACCCGCACCATCTATGTAATTTTTTTAAGTTAATTCCAGCACTAATATGATATGCAGGCATAGAACTATTATTAACTACACTCCTCATTAATACTCCATCTACTACAGTACTTTTTATAATCATAGCCTTTAGTTTTAAATCTTCGCATATACTTGTTATAATAGGATGATCCCAATTTTCAGATAAAATTAAACTTCTAGATTCTAAATACCAACGTTCAGTATAGCATATATTTTCTTTATATAAACGATTTAATAAAGGATTGTTTATCTTCTCTTCATTGCACATTGAAAATTCCATTTGCTTATGAGGGCCTTGATAGAACTCAATTGGTTTTATATCTTTAATTAGTTTTAAACTCATCACTCAATATACTCTTTAACGTTTCTTTAAATGCTCTGCTCTTGAACATTTTTCCAGTATTATAATGTAATGGACTAGGCCACTGATTTAAATGTACCCAGCAATAGCCAGCACTTTCGTCATTTAATACAGGATTAAATTCTTCTTCACATAAGACAGCATAACTTACATGCCTAAAGTGTCTATTTCTTGTTGTAAATGTATAGATATGACTAATACCAATAGTATTAGGAACTCCAGGATGCCCGAGTTCTTCGACTAATTCTCGTTTTAGTCCTTCTAAGTCTCCTTCTTGGCCTATAAGTTTTCCACCCCATAAACCCCAACACATACTATGACGTTCTGCTTGACTTCTCAACTGCATCATAGCTCTGTTTGTCTGTCGACATATAATTAATGCTCCTACTGCTCTTAACATAATAAAACTAGTTAACTATCCTCCAATAACCTTGTTCAAATATTCCTTCTATTGCTATTACCCAAGTACTACCATCATAGTACAGTTTTTCGTTTGAGTTTGCATTAGTAGTATACCCTATAGTGTTTACCGCCGTTGAGTCGAAGCTGACTATCCAGTTTGTTCCGTTAAACTCAATAATATCATCTTCGCTTGCTTCTAGTAAACCCCAAGGTCCACTATCAAACGGAATAACATCTTTGACTAGCAAGTAACGTTGCCCTGCTGATTGAGCTGGCAAGTTACCACTTCCTGGCTGAGATTTTTGAGGATTAATAATACCATTAATGCTAGTAATAGTATCAATTGGTAATGTGTCTGTGTTTAATGTAAATCCAATTAAATTTTTATTATTAGCTACAATAGTATCAGCAATTAAAATAACTTCGTCTGCTTCATCTGCAAAAGCAGAGCTTGGGCCAATTCTTAATCTAATTTCTGTAATGCCGGGTTTAAATCCACCATGCTTTTGAAAATGCTTATCCCAGTCTAGCAAATCAGATCCTGATGCTCTGTCAATGTTAGTATTGTCAGGATTTAGTAATTCAATATTATCAGAATTTACTTTAATATGTCTATCTTCAAATGTAATCCATTGTCTTTGTGTATTATTGTTAAAGTTAATATTTAAACTTTCAATACTTACATTATCAATATCATCATATGCAGACTGTAATATGCTATGTATGAGAACCTGTCTTTTAATTTTAGCAGGAGGAGTTAAGTAAATTGGTAATTGATATATTAAACTTGATACATCAATAATATCATCTTGTCCGTTTGGAATCTGTCTTGCAGTCCATGTAGTATTAATTAACTCTACAACTCCTAAACTTGTCCAGTCAAACGGATTATCACTACTCTGTAAGTTAACACTTGGATTGAATAGTAATAATATCTGTTCTAGTAATTGTAATTTCTGTTCTGTATTACTAGTCCATATGTCAACGTTAAGAGTTAAATCATAAGGAATAGGTGAAATTCTTTCTAGTGTATAAGATTCGCCTAACTCGTCTAAGAACGAATTATTACTAGAATCAAATTTCTTTTCTAATACTTGGGCCCTATCAACGTGAGTTGGATTTAGTCTTCTTTCTGGATTAGGTAATAGTTCTGAAATATATACAGATATAAAAGGAACTGTATTAATTTTGTTTTCTGAATTCTCTTTAATAATATGTGATGCCATTCTACTAGTATCACCATACCTAACAGGTACTAAGTGAAAGAAGTCTGCTCCGTTCTCGTCTTTTCCCATTTTAACAGAAAAGCCACCAAATATTCTCATAAACTGAACTAGCCATCTTCTTATCTGTTGATCGTAAAAATATGTTTGTGCCATTAATCATCTGTCCTAGGTTTTTTGAATACTTTAGACAATGTAGACTTTTCAGGTGTAATGCCCTTCTCGTCTACTGGATTGCTAGATCTAGTCACGTTATCGTTGTTAACAAAAGTACTGGTTAACGTTCTAGGTCTCAAATCTCCGCCAAAGCCTGCTTGGTCAATGCTATCAAATACTCTTAACCATTTCTTTCCTAAAAATTGAAACATTCTGTTTGGAACAAAATCGCTTCTAATAAAGAATTCTTGTTGTGAAGGATTAGCTGGAAATGATAGTCCAGATGGAACTAAAGTTTTTTCTGGTAGTCCACCTACTCTAACATCATTAGCTGGTCCGCTATCTGGAATTACTGAAGGTTCTTTTCCTTCTTTATTACCAAAGAATGCTGAATCGTCCCATAAGCCTGAGTTTGGTACCAGCACTTCTGAGGAAGCAATAACTGCTTCTGAGATTTCAACTTCTCTTTGATAAGTGCTTAATGAGTTTTTCAAACTATCCTCATCATCTGGGTCACCAAGTATGCCTCTATATTCTTGTGCATCCATCATTGGCGATGCTTTAATTCTCCATAAATGAGGCCACCATGTTGGACCAAATCCTTCTGCGGCCCTCGATGCATCATTAACAACATAAAATTTATTAATGCTGGTTGCAGTAGCATCTAATAGTAAGTCATCATTTAAGTGAGGTAGCTCTATGACATCACCAGCCATAAGTTTTCTACCTAAAATTGAAGCCATATCGTTTGTATGGAATGTAATAAAAAGTGTATCAGCACTTAAAAATAAACCAAACTGGCTTAAATCAAAATCCGTATCTGCAACATTATAGGTTCCTCTTAATTCATAAATTGTAGTATCATACACACGATCTCTATTTTCTAAGAACAGTAAATCTTGTATATCTAATTCAGATAAGTCACCTTTTGCTTGCAAATTTGGTTGTGCAGGATCGCCTGTTTCTCCTTGTGAAGCAGGACCTAAGTACTTGTGGATATAGATAGAGGTCCCACTTGCATTAACAGATTCTCGTATAATGCGATCTTGAAAGTGATAGTCTTTACCTTTATCGTTATTCCAAAGCTGAATTCTTGGCATAAATGCTCCTTATTTACATTAATTGTATTTAGCTGATGCAGAATTAGGTTGACACCAAGGTAAAAAGAGTATATACTTATTAGTAACAGTTAGAAATTAGGAGAATGTTCATGGCAATGCCAAAAGTTACAAAACGTAAGAAACCTCGTGCCGTAAGGCGTATTAGCGGTGGTGAGCCTAAATTTGAAAACGTCTTAGACTTTACAGGTGCTCAATATAGCAAACAATATCGTATACAATGCGAATATTATCGATTAGACTGCAAAAGCACAGATTATAAAGTCTGGGTTGTTGAATATGCTAAAACACATTCTGAATTTAAAAGTAAAGCAACTATTATTAACAAAGTGCCAGATAGTAGATTTGGTCCTAGCTTAGGTGCTAGTGCAAGATTGCTTGCAAGAGGCTGGCCTGATTCACATGATGCATATAACGAGTATTGGGAAGGCCTAGCAGGTACAATGGGAGAGGTTGCTCCTTTAAGTACATGGCTAGACAAGAATATTGTAGATATTATCGAAGTTGGTGAAGGTATTGTTGAAGAGAAAAAAGTAAAAGATAAAACGAGTGCAGTTCCTAAGCAAACAATACAAGATAGGCTTAAAGAACAACTTGATGATCTGCTAGGTGAGATTGAAGGTGCAGTAGATGACTTTACTGAAGAAGGTAAAGCATTTGATGCATATAAGTTCTTACAGTCAAATAACATAGCGGCAAACTCCGCTCCACAAATTGCTGAATTTTATAAGCCATTAATTGCTGAAATTGAGGAATACTTAAAAGGCGATTGCGATCAGTTAAATGAAGCATATGCTCACTTAGGAAAACGTGATGCTAAAAACTTTATTAAATTCTTGCAGTCTATTGTTGATGGAGCAAATGCATATAAGGCTATGAAGATCTCTACAAGGGCAAAGCCTAAGAGAAAGCCAATCCCAGCAGAACGTATTGTTAGAAAACTAAAGTATCTAAAAACATATAAACTAGGAGCAATAGAATTTCAGAGTGTTGATCCAAGAGACATACTACAATGTTCTGAGCTTTGGGTGTATAATACTAAAACAAGGAAACTTGGTAGGTTCGTTGCCGCTAAACATGGTGATGTAACAGTATCTCATCTAACAGTTAAAAGTACTAGTATTACAGGACACGATACTGAACAGAGTATTAGTAAAACACTTCGTAGGCCAGAAGAGCAACTTGTGGAATGGAAGAAGTGTGGACGTCCAGAATTGCGTAAATTCTTAGGTAAGATTAAAGGAACTGAGGTTAAACTTCGTCCTAGGATCTCAGAAGACACAATATTGCTAAAAATTATAAAGTAGCAACCTGCATAATCTAAGATAACTGCCATAAATAACATGGAGGCTATTTTATGGCAGTTACTACAGAACGCAACAAAGTTATCAAATATATCGAACTATCCCTTGGTGAAGGAATGGTTGATGTTGAATTAGATAAAGAACATTACGATATGGCTATTGATAAAGCCGTTGCAAAATATCGACAACGAAGTAGTAGGGCAGTTGAAGAAAGCTTCTTGGTGCTAAAACTATCGCCACAAGAAAGCACTTACATATTGCCTAATGAAGTTATTGAAGTTAGACAAGTCTATAGAAGAAATGCTGGTGGTATTTCTGCTAGTGCAACTGACTTTGAGCCATTTGAGGCTGGTTACTTAAACATGTATATGCTAAACGCAGGTAGAGGTGGCGGACTTGCAACATTTGAACTTTATATGGGATATAGAGAACAGATGGGTAAGATGTTTGGTGCTTATTTAATTTTTAATTGGAATGAAGTAAACAAGAAATTACATTTACACAGGAAGATTAGAAGTGATGAGGAATGTATACTTCATACATATAATCATAGACCAGATGAAATGTTACTAGCTGACTCACATTCTAGTCCATGGTTAAAAGACTATGCTTTAGCAACTGCAAAAATGTCCTTAGGTCAAGCTCGTAGTAAGTTTGGTTCTTTAGCAGGACCAGGTGGCGGTGTTACATTAAACGGTAACGACTTAATTGCCCAAGCACAAGCCGAATTAGAAAAACTAGAAGGTGAATTAGTTAATTATATTGATGGCGGTACACCTATTAGCTTTATCTTTGGCTAAACAATCCTTTGACAATACAGTTCAACTCTGCTATAATAAATTATTATAGTTAGGATTTATTAGTATGCAATTACCCAAATTATTAGTAGTAGGACACGGACGGCATGGCAAAGATACTGTCTGCGAGTTACTAGCAAAGTATGGATATACTTTTCAGTCTAGCTCAAAGTTCTGCTCTGAACTGTTTATATTCAACGACACTAAAGACAAGTACGGATACAAAGACGAAGAAGAATGTTATGCTGATAGGCATAATCATAGACCTGAATGGTATGATATGATTCATGACTATTGTAAAGACGACCTGGCAAAACTAGGAAGAAACTTATTTGCAAGACATGACATATATTGTGGTTTAAGAAATAAACGTGAGTATTTTGCAATGCAAAATGAAATAATATTTGATCATGCAATATGGGTTGATAGATCCGATCATTTACCTGCAGAAGATTCTAATAGTATGAGCATAGAACAATGGATGTGCGACTTTACTATTGACAACAATGGATCATTAGACAGGTTAGTTAATAACGTTGATATACTTGCACAGAACCGCTTAAACCTAACGTTGTCCTAGAAATCTATAAATTAACCACCTGGATAAATACCCGGTTTTATTGGTGCTTTAGCTAAATACATCTGAGAAGGGCAGACGCCCTGTAAACTAAACTCGGAGAACAAATAACATGGCAACTTTAGTTTCCCCAGGTGTATCGGTTAGCGTCATTGACGAATCCGCTTATGCATCCGCCGGTAATGGAACAGTTCCTGCAATTTTCATTGTTACAAGATCTAACAAGTTAGCACCAGATGGAACTATTGCAGAATACACAAAATCCAAATATGCCGGATTACCTCTTACTATAACTAGTCAGAGAGAATTAGTTCAGTTATATGGAGAACCAGCTTTTACAATAGTAGACGGTACTCCAGTACACGGACATGAATTAAATGAATACGGTCTTTTAGCCGCATATTATTATTTAGGTGTTGCAAACAGAGCAATTATCTGTCGTGCAGATCTAAACGTAGAAGAATTAGAGCCTTTAGACGAAGCTCCAACAGGTGATCCAGTAAATGGCACTTATTGGTTTGATACAGCTTCAACATCCTTTGGAATTTTTGAAGGTAACGGAACTGCATGGATTGCAAAGTCAGTATCACTTTTTGACGGAACACCAACAGGTGGTTCAGATGGTGATTACGCACTTGATATTTCACAAGATCTAAAAGAATTTTACAAAAACGAGTCAGGAACATGGAATAAACTTACAACTGCAACTATTGCAGGTACAGTTAACATTGATCCTCACTATACTTTCCCAACACCAACTAATGGTGATGTATGGTTCAAAACAACTTCACCTAATAACGGTTTTAACCCTGTTATTAAGAAGTACAGTTCAGCAACTAGTTCATTTGCTCAACAGGTTGTAGGCCCTAATCAGCCAGATCAACTCGTTGCATTCGCAGATGACGCCGGTGCTTCTTCAGCATTTGGAACTTCGCTAGATGGTAACGATCTTTATATTAAGATTGCAACCGCAGGTGAAGCAAACTTTGAAGTTCGTAGATATGACGGTTCAAATTTTGCCGCAAACGTACAAGAAGTTAAAGCAACTGCTCCAGTTGGTGCTATTGTAGATGGAACACTATGGTATGATGCAGGTATCATTAATGACATTTATAGAAAAGCAACATCAGGATGGGAGCCAGTAGGTGCTAGTAACATTACAGTTGATACTATTGAACCATCAGGTCCTACAATTAATGATGTTTGGGTTGATACTAATGACTTAGTAAACTATCCAGCAATTAAAGTATATGACGGAGCGGCATTTGTATTACATGATAATGCAGATCAAACTACTCCAAATGGTGTTATATTTGCAGACTTAACTGCTACCTTTCAGGATTCTACCGGTTCAGGTGGAACAGCTACAGCAATGGACGATGAAGCTCCAGAGCCAGCTTTCTTTCCAGAAGGAATTATACTTTTTAACACAGCAGTAAGTTCTGGTAATGTTAAAAAGTGGAATGATACAGCAGGGCATTTCCAAAGTGAATCAGGCAATAGAGACTCCGGTCCTAAAGCAGGATCCATGTATGCATTTGATAAAGCTCAACGTAGAGTTGTTGCTAAAAGATTGCAAGGATTACTTACAGCAGGAGAAGAATTAAGAGAAGAGACACTTGCTTTTAACTTAATTGCAACTCCAGGTTATGCTGAATGTATTGACGAAATGTTAACTCTAAACATTGATCGTAAGGAAACAGCATTTATTATTGCTGATACTCCATTAAAACTTAGCCAAAGAACTTCAGAAGTTAATGCATGGGCACTTGGAACAAATGCTGGTACTAACGGTGAAGACGGATTGACAACAAGAAATGCGTCAATCGGAATTTACTATCCATCATGTCTTTCAACTGACTTGTCCGGAAATGATGTAGCAGTACCTGCTAGTCATGCCGTACTAAGAGCATATGCTTATAATGATGAAGTAGCTTATCCATGGTTTGCTCCAGCTGGTTTAACCAGAGGACAAGCAAGTGGTGTTAGTAACTTTGGTGTTGTTACAGCAGAGAATGAGTTCAAGAATGTTGCATTAAACAATGGTCAACGTGATGCACTTTATACGAAGAATATTAACCCACTAGTAAACTTTCCAGGAACTGGATTGTATCTATGGGGTCAAAAGACACTTCATCCATTTGCATCAGCACTTGATCGTGTAAACGTTGCACGTTTATTAGCGTTCTTACGTGAAAGATTTGACGTTGTTGCTAGACCGTTCATTTTTGAACCAAATGACAAAATTACAAGAGATAGAATCTTATTAGTTTTTAATGCTTTCATGGAAGACATGGTTGCTAAAAGAGCTGTATATGATTTCTTAGTAGTTTGTGATGAAACTAATAACACTAATACAAGAATCGATCGAAACGAATTGTACATTGATATAGCAATTGAGCCAGTTAAAGCGGCTGAATTTATCTATATTCCAATTCGTGTAGTTAACACTGGTGCGATTGCCGGTAGTAATGCATAAATAAACGTAAGGAGATAAGAAAATGGCAGTTTCAGTAAGTAAATTTAATGTACCTGGTACAACAGATGCCGCACTTGTTAGTCCTAAGTTATCTTACAGATTTAGAGTTACTTTTACTCAATTGGGTGAAGGTGATACAGTAAGTTTAACTAGTCAGGTAATAAGTGTTAGTCGTCCTTCCGTTACACATGACGACATTGTTGTTGATGTTTATAACTCAAGGATCTTTATGGCTGGTAAGCACACTTGGGATCCAGTTACATTAACAGTCCGTGACGATGTTACGGGTGCTGTTGGTAACGTATTAGCCCAACAGCTTCAAAAGCAAATGGATCATGGAGGACAAACAGGACAAACAGCAGGCGGTCAGTATAAGTTCACTACAATTATTGAGAACTTAGATGGTAGCGAAGGTGCTGAAGTACTAGATGCGTGGGAGATGGCAGGTTGCTATATCCAAAACATTAACTATGGTGAAAATAATTACGCCACAAGTGATCCATTGCAGATTACTGTAATGATCAAGTTTGATAATGCTAATCATACAATAGCAGGAACAGAAGCCCTAAACGGAGCAGTAGCAGGTAACTCTACTGATAACGCAACGGCATCTAATTAAACTAGTGGTTAATTAAACGTATAAATATAAGTGAGACGGAAACGTTATTGCTTATAAGAATAAAGCAAAAGGGCCGTTAAGGCCCTTTTGTTATGACAAGTGGAGAATACTTTTAAATGCCTTTTAATTCATATGCTTTTGGCCAAATAGGAAACTTAGGCGGAACTGAAACTGTAGCTGATAGATCGCCGTTTGCTAAGTATCAATTCTTAGCAGAGTTTGAACTACAAGATAGAGAAGACACTTCATCTCAATTTACATTAAAGACATTTGAACTTCCTCGTTGGACAGTAGACAGTCAAGTTATTAATCAATATAACCATAAATCTGTTATACAAACAAAGATGAATTTTGAACCTATTACAATTTCTTTTTACGATCAACAAAATGATGCAATAGAGGCATTTATTAGTGATGTAGTAAAAGGACAATTTGATGCAACAGACGGAAGTAAAAATTTAAAACATACACCAATGAATCTTAAAGTACATATGCATAAAACAAGCGGAGGTGCTATAAGAGCTGGTTTAGATGTTCCTGTTGAAGATGCTGATCTTATAGCAAGTAAAACATACGAGTTACATAATGCATATATTGTTGATGCACAACATGATACTTTGGATTATGCAACTAGTGACGTTGTATTATGGACACTTACACTTAGATACGAATTTATGTCATGGTATGCTACTGATGATGCAAACTTTAGCAATCACGACATAGATGAAGATGCTAACTTTATTAGACAGTTTCCAGAAAACAAAGCACCGTCTGCTGTTAACGTACCTAAAAAGAAACCTGACACTCCAGCTAAGAAAGAAGTATCATCTGTTACAGTAGAAACAAAAACAATTTATTCTAGAAAGAAATTAACTGGACAAGAATCACAAGCAATAGTAGCCGCCAAGAAAGCAAAAATTAAAACTAGTCAAGCAGTTAATAAGAAAGACTCTGCTCCTAATGAACCTATTGATGGAATATTATTAGAAAGACTAGATAACTTTAATGGACAGCAAATTCTTAAAGCAGTAAGCAAAAATAGTAAATTATCTTTAAACCCAGCTGAGGCCGCAGACGTTGCTAGGATTGTTAGGATGCAAGACGATAAGTTAGGAGCAGGAGTATTAGAAGCTAAAAGAAATCAACTATCTCCAGCGGCACAGAAAGCACTAACTCAAGTTAATAGAGGTAACAATAGAAATTTAAGAAAGAACATACAGACTAACGATAACATTTTAAGAACAAAAGCATCAGAAGCTAGAAAAGGAATTCTATAAATGTCTAAAGTTATTCCACAGGTACAATTTGATAAAGCAGTACAGCAAGTATTAGGACTTGGACTAGGTAGAGGCCCGGCAGAGAATGTTGTACAAAGTTTATTTACAGCAAGCGAAGAGCTGGGTTTAGATTTTAATAACTTAATTGTACAAGCAACTAAAACAGGAAAATTAGTAGTTACTCAAGAAATTTTAAATAACATAAATGCTAATAGTAATCCTGGTGGCATTACTTATAATATAAAAAAACCTCTTAATATTCCTCCTATTGTATTAAGAGAATTCCGTGTTAACTTTAACACGTTTGCATATGTTACTCAAGCAGGCGACTTACTAACTACACAAGATGAAGAAGAAGGACTCGTAACTGAAGCTGGCACATAATGGCTAACAATTTCAAAAAAGGAACTTATTCAGTTCTTAATCAAAGCAAGTATACAGGCAAAGGAGCTCCTACATATAGAAGTGGCTGGGAGTTAACTTTTATGAGATTCTGTGATAATAATCCAAATATTATATCTTGGGGTAGCGAAGTAGTTCGTATACCTTATAAAAATCCCTTTACTGGAAAAGCAAGTACATATGTTCCAGACTTTTTGATAACTTATCAAGGTAAAGGTGGACAAAGAAAAGCTGAATTAATTGAGGTTAAGCCTAGGGCTCAAGTTACTCTTGAAGTAGCAAGAAGTCAGAAAGAAAAAGCATCTGTAATACTCAATATGGCTAAGTGGGAAGCCGCTAAAGGCTGGTGTAAAAGCATGGGCTGTAGTTTCCGTATCATAACTGAAGAAGACTTATTCAATAAAGCAAGCCCTAACAGGACCCGTCGCAAATAATACTATTTTGGTTCAAAGTGAACACTCTTATGTTATTAACGTCATAAGTATATACATGACTAAGAAATTAGAAGAGGTATTTGGATTTTCTCCCGAAAGTGATGAGATAGACGAGGATACCGACCTAAACAACACAATTGACGCAGAAGTCAATATTGAGCCGACAGTAGCTGACGAGATCAGAACTGCTCAGGCAGTAATAGACATGGCAAGCCGTATAGATACAGCATTGCCAACTGTTACAGATATGACTAGTGCTGAAAGAGAATTAGACAGTCTTGCACAAAAGGCAGAGGATCAAGCTGATAGATTAATGGACTTAGGCTTTAACGTAGATGATAGAAATGCTGGCAAAGTATTTGAAGTAGGAGCCACATTGCTTAAAGTAGCAGTAGATGCCAAAGTATCCAAACTAGAAAAGAAGCTAAAAATGGTTGAGTTACAACTAAGAAAAGCAAAACTAGATCAATCAGATGATAAAGAAGAAAGCAACATTATTGATGCTGAATCTTCTACCTTAACAAACAGAAATGACTTAGTGCAAGCCATCCTAAATCGTGTGGGTCCAAATAAATAACAGCATGAGGAGATATAATTATGCCCACTTTATTAGAATATATTAACCAGTTACAACGGGAACATAAGTACCGTGTAAAAATGGTGTTTTCACCAAGCGAAAAACAGCTTGAGACTTTTGAGAGACATTTAAAAAAATATGATGCCTTAGAAGTTGGAAGACCTGAAAAACTTATGTTGCAAGCATTGCCACCTGATTTTCCAAATTACGGCGGCCATGAAATTGTAGTGATTGACGTTACTACAAGATTACCAATTCAACCTGTAGTGTTAGAAGCTGAACTTAGAGGTATTTTAAGAGTACCTGAAGGAACGTTAAAAGCATTTAGCCATGACGATCCATTAATGCAGTCGCAGATGGAAGAGCCAGATGAAGGCGAATACGAAGCAATTACAGGTACAGATTATCAAGACAACGAAGCAAACCCAGTTACTGCCAAAGACGTAGCAGGTGACGAATATGTTGCTGAACTTGTTGACTCTGCAATCGAAGACGATCGTAGAAAAGTAGTTTTAGCACAAGATTCAGACGTTAAAACTTCAGGGCCGATCCTAAACGATAAAACAGTTTCTGATAGTCCACTAACTAAAGCAAACAAAGGATAAGACAATGAGCAATAATGATGATATTAAAAAAGTATTAGAAGCAATTAATAGTTTTACTCCTGCTAATTCAGCTTTGACTGTTGATAGTGAAACTCCAAATGTTGAGCAGGATGGCGTTAGAATTACCAAAGAAGGTATTGAAGAAGCATGGGACACTATGGAAGCTCCTAAAGCAAAAGAAGCTACTGCTGACGCAGATAAAGCGGTTACAGAGCATGACAGCGGTGAAGATGTTACTTTAACAGTTAACACTCCAACTGAAATTAAAGTACCATCAGAGCAAGCAGATATGATTGCTAACATGCTTAAATTAGCAGGCGTTGAAGTTGGTGATGCACCATCTATGGACGCACCAGACATGGACAGTCCTATGGACATGGACGCAGATGGTGAAAACATGCCAATGGTAATTCCAACTGATGACGAAGCTGGCGATGATGAAGAAGCTCCATTAATGGGTGCATGTGCTTCTGAAG